>Ga0114962_10000346_pt1 | contig 40245 bp, 35 predicted proteins | sample C_130820_MF_Meta_FD_87017 | JGI IMG/M metagenome (GOLD analysis project Ga0114962, IMG submission 87017) | Freshwater microbial communities from Lake Croche, Canada to study carbon cycling - C_130820_MF_MetaG | ecosystem: Environmental > Aquatic > Freshwater > Lake | place: Lake Croche, Canada...
AGTTGATCCCGAAACCCCTGTTTGGGCAGCAATAACAGTATTAGCACCGATTTCAACATTGTGTGCTATTTGAACTAAATTATCGATTTTAACACCTTTTCCGATTTTAGTAGATCCCAATGTGGCCCTATCTATGGTCGTATTTGAACCAATACTTACCCAATCTTCTAAAATTACATTGCCTAATTGGGGAATAGCAGAATAGGTGCCATCTGATTTTGGAGCAAAACCAAATCCATCAGAACCAATGACTGCATTGGAATGGATTGTACAATTATTTCCAATGATGGTATCAGTATAAATAACAACACCCGAATGAATGGTGCAGTTATTGCCAATTTTAACATTTTTGCCAATACTTACTTTCGAATGAATTTTTGTATTATTTCCAATAATACAATTTTCTTCAATCGATGTGAAAGGCCCTATGTATAATTGTTCACCTATTTGCACATTTTCATCAATAAATGCTTGTTTGTTGATTCCAACCTCATTCGAAACAATTAAATCTTGATATTTTTGAAGTAAAACCGTGAAAGCTAAATAAGGGTCTTCCACTCGAATCAAGGATGATTTAGGCTTACTTTTTAATAATAAATCTTTTGCAATTATTATGGCCGTAGCCTCTGAATGATATAAAAAGGATTCGTATTTAGGATTTGCTAGGAATGATATGCTCTCTGTTGTCCCTTCTTCAATTTTATTGAATTTTGAAATTATTGCAGCATTATTACCTTCAACAGTACCATTAATAATTTGCGCTATTTGTTCAACGGTAAATTTCATGCACTGATGAATAAGGTAATTAATTATATTTAAATCTGTGTAATTGTACTGAACTGCAAAGATACGCTCTTTGGACAACAAAAATAGTATTTTTTTACAATCTTACTCAATGCTTGGATGGTCGGTAAATCAGATGCTTCAACTAACTCGACCATTTGCCCTTGTTTATCGACGATCTTGATAGTGTTGTCACCCTGTATGTATGCAGCATTGGTGGTTGACCCTTCTATAAAAAAGTACTTTAAATCCTCATTTGAAACTCCTAATAATTTTTTAATGAGGTTTTCAATTTCATTTTTCTTAGCCTTAGAAATGGGTTGAGAACCTAATTTGCAAACATATAACTTTCTTTGAAGAAAATTTTGACAAAGGGTTTTTAAAATGATATCCTCATTATTTTTCCATGATTTGATAGCACCCCAAATATCGTGATCATCCAAATCTATAAAATAATTCAATAATATGGGATCTTCGCTAAACTCTTTCCATGTGAGTTTTTTTGATAAAAATAGATTTAATGGTTCAGAGCAGGAAAGTTGAACACCTTTTTGAATCAAATCCTTTGCTCTACTTAAGATTTGAATGAGCATACTTTCCGCCGCAATAGCAGTTTTGTGTAAATAAACTTGCCAGTACATCAAGCGTCTAGCCATTAAAAAATTTTCTATGGAATAAATGCCTTTTTCTTCTAAAACTAATTGTTCATTTACTAAATCTAGCATACTCAATAAACGCTCAGAACCAATAAATCCTTCTCTTACTCCAGTGTAAAATGAATCTCTACTCAAATAATCCAATCGGTCAACGTCTAATTGTGAGGAGATTAATTGATGAAAGAATTTTCTAGGGTATTTATCTGAGAACATTTGAATCGCTAAATCTAATTTTCCATCGAAGTGCTCATTTAATTTTTGCATGATTAAAATGGACACTTGTTCATGATGAACCTCATTCAATAAAGTGAATTCCAAAACATGTGAAAAAGGACCGTGTCCGATATCATGCAGTAAAATAGCAATTTCAGCGGCTTCTCTTTCTGAATCTGAAATTTGATAACCTTTGGCTTGTAAATTATTAAGAGCCTCATCCATTAAATGCATTGCACCTAACGCATGGTGAAAACGAGTATGATGCGCACCTGGATAAACAAATTCAGCTAACCCTAATTGTTTAATTCGTTTTAGCCTTTGAAAATAGGGGTGATCAATTAACTTCAACAAAAAAGGATTGTTGATTTTAATAAAACCATAAATAGGGTCATTAATAATTTTGGTGGGATGCATCACGTTTCTTTAATTCGTAAAAATACCAAAATTGAATTAATAATTATCCAATCAAGTGATTTGATTTTGAATAAATCAATAAATTGTGGAATAGTAAAATCAGTCAATTTTTATTTTTTCATTTACTGTAAGTCATCAAATTGTTTTTTTAAGGCTATCTTTTTTTAGAAAAATGAGATAAAAAAAGCACTTATAAGATATAAGTGCTTTTTTTTCAAAGAGTGGACCAGCATGGGCTCGAACCATGGACCCCCTGATTATGAGTCAGGTGCTCTAACCAGCTGAGCTACAAGTCCACATTAGATTTAACTAATGTGGTGCAAAAGTAATCAAAATGAATCTTTTTGGAAACATTTTTTTAAAATTTATTCAAATATAGGTTTTATATCAGAACTGTCCTTAGTGCTAGAATCATTGTTTAAAATATTTGTTTTTATATTTTTGTTAAATACATGTTCGAATAAGTAAATTATAACTTTTAAAAACTTTAAGAACAAAATAACCTAAATTTTATTTCAATGGGCGCAATATTTGGATTAATATTTCACAGCTTGGGAGGCTTTGCTTCCGGAAGTTTTTATATACCATATCGTAAAATTCAAGTTTGGTCTTGGGAAAGTGCATGGATTGTCGGTGGCGTGTTTTCTTGGATTTTAGTTCCTTTTTTAGCTGCCTATCTTACGATTCCAGATTTCATGAGTATCATTCTACAAACAGAATCTGATATTTTATTTTGGACTTACGCATTTGGTGTTTTGTGGGGTATCGGAGGGTTAACATTTGGATTAGCGATGAGATATTTGGGAATGTCTTTAGGTATGTCCATTGCCTTGAGTTTGTGTAGTATTTTCGGAGCGCTTGTTCCCCAATTTACCGTGAAATTACAGGTGTATCAGGTGATACTTTATCATCAATTGCAGCTAGCACAGGGGGTAAGTGGGTGTTATTTGGTATTTTGGTATGCATTTTGGGAATTTACTTGTGTGGAAAAGCTGGAATGATGAAAGAAAATGAATTGTCAGATGAAGAAAAGAAAGTAAGTATCAAAGAATTTAGTTTAACTAAAGGTTTAATTGTTGCAACTATTTCGGGACTTTTAAGTGCATGTTTTAATTTTGGGTTAGAAGCTGGCAAATTAATGGCGGATCATGCTATCCTTAAAGGTTGCGATCCATTATTTCAAAATAATGTCATTTTTATCGTTGTTCTCTGGGGTGGATTTACAACTAATTTCATTTGGTGTATGTATTTAAATTTTTCAAACAAAACTTTTGGAGATTATTTAAATCAAAAATCCCCTTTAAAGATGAATTATTTATTTGCAGCTATTGCTGGTTCAACCTGGTTTTTGCAGTTTTTCTTTTATGGAATGGGTGAAAGTAAATTAGGTAATGGAGCCAGTTCATGGATCTTACACATGGCCACCATCATTTTAACTTCTAATGTTTGGGGTATTTATTTTAAAGAGTGGCAAGGCGTTTCTAAAAATACTATGCGTACCATTCTATCAGGAATAGTTGTAATTTTATTATCAGTCATAATTGTTGGCATAGGTAATTCTCTAAATTGAAATGAGCGACATAAATCTTTTCAAACTTCTACAAATAGATGCTTTTTCATCTACACCTAAATATCTCCAAATTGCAAATTCTGTTATTGAGGGAATTCGTACAAAAAAAATAAAAAAAGGAGATGTTTTACCTTCTATTAATGAATTAAGTTTTGAAAATTACATTTCTAGAATAACTGTTGAAAAATCCTATAATTATTTAAAAAATAAAGGAATAATAGCATCAGTTAGAGGAAAAGGTTTTTATATCAATGTAGATAATTTAACCTTTGATTTAAGGGTTTTTCTATTATTCAATAAATTAAGTGAACATAAGAAAATTATTTACGATTCATTTGTTCAGGAATTAGGTGAAAATGCTAGTGTGGACTTTTTTATTTACAATAATGATTTTAATATATTCAAAAAAATCATTCAATCTAGAGATCGAGAATACTCTCATATTGTTATAATTCCTCATTTTTTAGAAGGAGAGGAGAATGCACGTGAATTGATTAATCATTTGCCCAAAGAAAAATTGTATTTGGTGGATAAATTAATTCCAGGTATTCAAGGAATTTTTGGGGCTGTGTATCAAAATTTTGAAAAAGACATTTATGATGCTCTGACCCAAATGTTAGAATCACTCAAAAAATATACTATTTTAAAAATTATTTTCCCTAATACTAGTTATAATCCTTTAGAAATTGCCAACGGTTTTATGCGTTTTTGTCAAAATCATGGATTTGAAAGGGAAATATTATCTTCAGCCAAGGAAATTTCGCCCAAAGAGGGAGAACTTTATATCTGTGTCATGGAAAATGATTTAATTCTATTATTAGATAAAATTTTAGAATCAAAATTGGAATTGGGAAAAGACATTGGAATTATTTCTTACAATGAAACGCCACTTAAACGATTGTTATTTAGAGGAATAACAACCGTCTCTACCGACTTTGTTAACTTAGGCTCTACAGTAGCTAATTTAATTAAGTCAAATTTAAAAGATCAAATAGAAAATCCTTTCAAAGTAATTCCTAGAGATTCCATTTAATTTTTAATTCAATCTTATATTTTGCCTAATTAAATTTGGCTATATAGTAATTTGATGTAGTAAAAATTTTGTTTTAATCGCAAAAAAATAGCATTTTTGTTGTTTAATTCTTTAGTAAATTGCTTAATTAATAATAAAATTATAATAATGAGTAACTCTCCAAAAACCTTATTCGACAAAGTGTGGGATTCACATGTTGTTCGTAAAATAGAAGATGGCCCTGATGTTTTTTTCATAGATCGGCACTTTATTCATGAAGTTACAAGTCCTGTTGCCTTTTTAGGTTTAGAGGAAAGAGGAATAGGTGTTATGTTTCCAGATGCTACATTTGCTACAGCAGATCATAATACTCCAACCATTAATCAACATTTGCCGGTCGAAGACCCTTTGTCGGCTAATCAGTTGAAACAATTAGAAACGAATACAGCTAAGTATGGTATTTCTCATTGGGGTTTAGGTGATCCCAAAAATGGAATTGTACACGTTGTTGGTCCTGAAAATGGAATCACCCTGCCAGGTATGACTATTGTTTGTGGAGACTCTCATACTTCTACCCATGGCGCTTTTGGAGCAATTGCTTTCGGGATTGGTACTTCTGAAGTTGAGATGGTTTTATCCTCTCAATGTATCATGCAGCCAAAGCCATTGAAAATGCGTATTAATGTCAATGGTCAATTGGGAAAAGGCGTTACCGCAAAAGATGTAGCCTTATACATCATTTCTAAATTGTCAACCTCTGGTGCGACGGGCTACTTTGTAGAATATGCTGGTGACGTTTTTGAGAATATGTCGATGGAAGGCCGCATGACTGTTTGTAATTTAAGTATTGAAATGGGTGCTCGTGGTGGAATGATTGCACCTGATCAAACTACTTTCGACTATATTTATGGACGGGATTTGGCTCCTAAAGGTTTAGATTGGGACAAGCAATTAGTTTATTGGAAAACGTTAAAGACGGATGCAGGATCAGTATTTGATTCAGAAATCAATTTTGCTGCATCAGATATTGAACCAATGATTACCTATGGTACCAATCCCGGCATGGGAATGGGTATTTCTAAACATATTCCTAAATCTGGAGATGTAGAAGGTGGAGCATCTACTTATGAAAAATCATTGCAATACATGGGTTTTTCAGAAGATGATTCTATGATTGGTAAAAAAATTGACTATGTATTTATTGGTTCTTGTACCAACGGTCGAATTGAGGATTTTAGAGCATTTGCTTCTATTATTAAAGGTCGTAAAAAAGCTGATCATGTTACAGCTTGGGTTGTTCCAGGTTCACATGTTGTGGAAAAACAAATCAAGGACGAAGGTATTTATGACATATTAATAGCTGCTGGATTTGAATTACGTCAGCCAGGTTGTTCAGCTTGTTTGGCCATGAATGATGATAAAATTCCTGCTGGAAAATATGCCGTTAGTACTTCAAATAGAAACTTTGAAGGGCGTCAAGGACCAGGTTCTATAACTTTATTAGCTAGTCCTTTGGTAGCTGCCGCTGCCGCCATTAGTGGTGTCGTAACAGACCCAAGAGAATTTTTATAATTTTAATTTAATACGCTAGACATGGCATACGATAAATTTACCATTTTAAAAAGTTCAGCAGTTCCATTGCCCATAGAGAACGTTGATACTGACCAAATTATACCTGCTCGTTTTTTGAAAGCGACCGAAAGAAAAGGCTTTGGTGATAATTTATTTCGTGATTGGAGATATGATTCTAATAATCAACCCAAGGCGGATTTTATTTTAAATAACCCAATTTATTCTGGAAAAATATTGGTTGGAGGAAAAAATTTCGGAAGTGGTTCTAGCAGAGAACATGCTGCATGGGCAGTTTATGATTATGGTTTCCGTTGTGTTGTTTCAAGTTTTTTTGCAGATATTTTCAGAAATAATTGCATCAATGTCGGTATTTTACCTGTTCAAGTTAGTCCTGATTTTTTAGATCAAATCTTTACTCAAATTGAGAAAGATCCTCAGTCAGAAATAGAGGTTAATTTAGCTGAACAAAAGATTACCATCATTGCATCAGGATCTAGCGAATCATTTGCAATTAACGGGTACAAAAAACATAATTTATTAAATGGTTTTGATGACATAGATTATCTTCAAGCAATGAAGGATGAAATCAAAACATTTGCTTCCAATAGATAATCCTTTGAAAAGACATATTGAAATAATGGATACTACACTTCGCGATGGTGAGCAAACCAGCGGAGTGTCTTTTTCCGCCTCGGAAAAATTAACCATTGCGCAATTATTGTTAACTGAATTAAAAGTTGATCGTATAGAGGTTGCCTCCGCTCGAGTTTCTGAAGGAGAATTTCTTGCTGTAAAAAAAATTACCGAATGGGCGGCAGCGAATGGATTTCTTGACAAAGTTGAAGTTTTAACCTTTGTAGATGGTGGAACATCCGTTCAATGGATGTTAGATGCGGGAGCCAAAGTGATGAATCTACTAACCAAAGGTTCATTGAACCATTTAAAACATCAATTAAAAAAATCTCCAGAACAACATTTTCAAGAGATTCAAGAAACAATTGAATTAGCTAAATCGAAAGGTTTAGAAGTTAATGTGTATTTGGAAGATTGGTCCAATGGAATGAGAAATAGCAAGGAATATGTCATAGATTACCTTGACTTTTTAAAAGATCAACCCATAAAAAGAGTTTTATTACCTGATACCTTGGGTATTTTAATTCCTTTAGAAGTACGTAGTTTTATATCTGAATTGGTTACTTTATATCCTAATTTACATTTTGATTTTCACGCTCATAATGATTATGATTTAGGAACAGCAAATGCGATTGAGGCAGTTTCTTGTGGATGCCATGGTCTTCACTTAACCATTAATGGTATGGGAGAAAGGGCAGGAAATGCTCCATTAGCTAGTGTTATAGCTGTCCTAAACGATTATATGAAGGATGTACAAACCAATGTGGAAGAAAAATCGCTTTACACAGTTAGCAAATTGGTTGAAACTTTTTCTGGTTTTCGAATTCCGGTTAATAAACCTGTTGTAGGCGAAAATGTATTTACGCAAACAGCTGGAATTCATGCAGATGGTGATAAAAAGAATAATTTATACCATAATGATTTGATGCCAGAAAGATTTGGTCGGGAGCGTAAATACGCTTTAGGCAAGACAAGTGGTAAGGCGAATATTGAAAACAATTTATTGCAATTGGGTATTCAGTTGTCTAATGAAGATTTGAAAAAAGTCACTCAAAGGATTATTGAATTAGGTGATAAAAAAGAAGTAGTGACTCAGAATGACCTACCTTACATTATTTCAGATGTGTTAGATAGTAATACAATCAATGAAAGGGTTCAGGTAATTAATTATGTATTAACCCATTCAAAAGAATTGCGACCTTCAGTTACTTTAAAGTTATCAATTGATGGTGAAACTTTTGAAGAACACGCCCAAGGAGATGGACAATATGATGCGTTTATGAAGGCACTTCAAATTGTCTTTCAAAATAATGGTAAAGTATTGCCACAATTAAAAGATTATGCTGTTCGCATTCCACCAGGAGGAGAGTCAGATGCTCTATGTGAAACAATCATTACTTGGCATACGGGCTCAAAAGAGTTAATTACCAGAGGTTTAGATTGTGATCAGACTGTTTCGGCCATCAAGGCTACTCAAAAAATGTTGAATTTGATTTAGTAAATAAAAATAATATAATGGCAAAAAAGCATATTTTAATCGTCCCTGGTGACGGTATTGGACAAGAAGTTACTGCGGTAGGTAAAAAAGTTTTGGAAAAAATAGCCGCTAGATTTATTCACGATTTTACTTATGACGAAGCTTTGATAGGTCACGTTGCCATAGAGGCAACTGGTGATCCTCTTCCTGCTGAAACATTGGAAAAAATGAAAAATTCAGATGCTGTACTATTTGGAGCAGTTGGTCATCCAAAGTATGACAATGATCCATCTGCCAAAGTACGACCTGAGCAAGGTTTATTAAAGATGCGTAAAGAATTAGGTCTTTATGCTAATTTAAGACCGATTAAATTGTTTGATGAATTATTAAGCGCATCAAGTATCAAACCTGAAATTTTACGAGGTTCGGATATTTTATTCTTTCGTGAATTAACTGGCGATATTTATTTTGGAGAAAAAGGAAGAAAAAATAATGGAGATACTGCTTATGATGTGGCTGAGTATAGTCGTTATGAAGTGGAGAGAATCGGACGTAAGGCTTTTGAAGCCGCTAGAACGCGCAAGAAAAAATTAGTTTCAGTGGACAAGGCAAACGTTTTGGAAACTTCCCGTTTATGGAGAGAAGAAATTCAAAAATTAGCTTTAGAATATCCAGATATTGAAGTTGAGTACCAATTTGTTGATACTACAGCTATGTTATTAATTAAAGATCCCAAACGATTTGATGTCGTAGTGACTGCCAATTTATTCGGTGATATTTTAACAGATGAAGCATCTCAAATTGCAGGGTCAATGGGAATGTTAGCCTCAGCATCTATTGGTGATGGTACAGGAGTTTATGAGCCTATTCACGGTTCTGCACATGATATTACAGGGAAAGGTTTAGCCAATCCGATGGCTTCCGTATTATCAGCTGCTCTATTATTAGATATTTCGTTTGGCTTAAAAGAGGAATCAGAAGTTTTGATTAATGCAATTGATCAAGTTTTAAAGAAAGGCTTTAGAACAAGAGACATCGCTGATTCAACGACAGACCCTTCCATGATTTTGGGAACTGATGCGATTGGAGAAGAAATATTAAAATTGATTTAGTTCAAATTATCTCTTTTTTTTTGCTCAGAGTTCATGCTCTGAGCATTTTTTTTACACTTTTTTTAAAAATTACACATCAATATTAATTTTCATTATTATCAAACTCATCAACTTTATTAACTATGAAAAGATTTATTCTATTGTTTTTCCTTTTTTTCGCATTTGACGCAATTGCACAAGATAAATTACAGAATCCAATTGAAGTAACGGATTTATTAAAAATCAGAACCATTGGAAAACCTCAAATTTCTCCAGATGGACAGCAAGTATTGTTTACAATCATGGAAATTAAAGATGATTCAGAAAAAAAAGGAGAATATGTTTATATCACGCATTTATATTTAGGTGAAATAATTTCTAACACTTATCGTCCTTTAACTTTTGGTAAATTTTCCATTTCAAATCCATCCTGGAATCCGGATGGCAAATCCATTTTATTTACGAGAGATTTAGGGAACAAGTCGCAAGTATTTATCTTAAAGTTAAATGGGGGAGAACCCATGCCATTAACAAGTTCTGCCAAAGGTGTAATGAATGCCACTTGGTCAAAAGATGGAAAATCAATCTATTATCAAGAAAAAATATCAGTTGCTGAGTTTTTACAAGATTCTGTAAGTTTTGTTAATAAAACTTTTCCTTCTTGGACACTAGAAAAACCCCGTTTAAATCCTTCTGATTTATTCAATCAATCAAAGCCTAACCCCAATGGTAACATAAGTGAGATAAGAGCATATTTGAATCAAAATGAGAAAGATAAAAAAGCGAAAGTAATCAATCGCATGAATTTTCAAGAAGAAACTGCTACAACTGCTGATTTACCTTTGAATTTCATATATAAATTATCCTTAGAAGGTTTTGAAAAACCTAAATTAATTAACAAACCTTTGGATAGATGGATTGAATGGGAGGAAATCCCTACTGGTATAATTACGATCATTCCTGCTGATTCTTTAGATCATCCAGACAGAGTATTGGATAGTAAAATTGTACAATATCAAAACGGAATGTATAAAAATTTAGTATCTCGCAAGGGATACGGCTATTCTAATTTGTCATTGAATCCCAATGGGGATTTAATCGCTTTTGTTGAAACAAATACGACAATAGTGGAAAACGGATCATTAAAATTGTTAAATCTCAAAAATAATATCATTTCAACAGTTCCTTTCGACCGTACAATAACTCAATTAAAATGGTCAGAAGACGGTTCTATTTTATATTTTTCTGCACAAGATCGGGGAGGTGTTCCAATTTTTTCTTACCAACTTGAGAGTAAAAGAATTGTTCAAATTACTTCAGAGATTTCTGGTGTATTAGGTTTTGATTTAAAGAATGATTTCTTAGTTTATTCGAAAACGGGTATTCAAAACCCTTCTGAATTATACACCAATAATATTACAGGAAATAAAGAAATGATTTTTACGGAAGAAAATACAAAGTGGCTTAATGGTAAATTTGTTTCTATACCATTAAAAAAATCTTTTAAAAATAATCTTGGGCAAATGGTGGATTATTGGATCATGCAGCCTAGAAATTTAAAAAAAGGAAATAAGTATCCGATGGTGGTAGAAATTCATGGAGGTCCCGCTGCCATGTGGGGGACTGGTGAGGCTAGCATGTGGCATGAATTTCAATACTATGCAAGTAAAGGAATGGGAGTAGTTTATTGCAATCCACGAGGAAGTGGTGGTTACGGATCTCGTTTTTTAGCTTCTAACGTAAAAGATTGGGGAGAGGGTCCGATGTCTGATGTTATGAAAGTAACTGATTCAGCCATTCAAGAAGGCTGGGTTGACTCATCACAAGTTGCAGTAACAGGTGGATCTTATGCTGGATATTTGGTTACATGGATTCTGGGTCATACCAATCGTTTTAAAGTCGCCTGTTCACAAAGAGGTGTTTATGAATTATCTACTTTTTTTGGTGAAGGAAACGCATGGAGATTAGTTCCAAAATATTTTGGTGGTTATCCTTGGGAAAAATCAACGAGACTTATTTTAGACCGCGAGTCACCTTTGTCTTACGTACAAAATATACGTACACCTTTGATTATTTTTCATGGTGAAAGCGATTTAAGAACTGGTGTAATTGGTAGTGAAATGCTTTATAAAAGTTTGAAAATTTTAGGAATAGAGGTAGAGTATGTCCGCCACCCCGAAGCATCACACGAGATAACACGAAACGGAAATAACCGTCAACGGATTGATCAAATGTTACGTACTTTTGAATTTTTTAGTAGGTATTTGTTTTTCTGATAAAAATTAAAAAAAAGGAGGTGAATTTATTTCACCTCCTTTTTTTATTGAAAATATCTCCAATCTTCGTTACCATTTATTTTAAGTAAACATTCATAAATTAAATCAATGACAGCCTCCATATCTTTTTTGGCAATTGTCTCTACGGTTGTATGCATGTACTTTAATGGAAGTGAAATTAATGCAGAAGCCACACCTTCGGTAGCATAAGCAAAGGAGTCAGTATCGGTTCCTGTGGATCTTGATACTGCTTGTCTTTGAAATGCGATATTTTTTTCTTTTGCCACATCTATGATAAAGTCACGAGCATTGTTTTGAACGGCTGGTCCATAACAAATAACGGGTCCTTTACCACAGGCCATATCTCCCTGTATTTTTTTATTATACATGGGCGATTGTGTATCATGTGTTACATCAGTAATCAATGCTAAATCAGGTTTAAGCCTTTTTACAATCATTTCTGCACCTCTTAGCCCTATTTCCTCTTGTACCGAATTGACAACATATAGCGTATAAGGTAATTGTATTTTGTTTTCTTTTAATCTTCTGGCAACTTCAGCTATCATAAAACCACCAATTCGATTATCAAGTGCTCTTCCAACTAAATATTTATTATTAAGCTCCATTAATCCATCCTCAAAGGTAACAACAGTACCCACATGAATACCCATTTCTTCCACTTCTTGTTTATTAGCAGCTCCACAATCGATAAATATATCTGAAATGCCAGGAGCTTTATCTTTAGTCGTATCTCTTACGTGAATGGCCGGCCAACCAAAAATTCCTTTAATTACCTTTTCTTTGGTATGAATATTTGCACGCATCGAGGGAGCGATAAGAGCATCAGAACCACCATTTCTACGTAGAAATAGATACCCATTTTCATCGATATAATTTACGAACCATGAAATTTCATCCGCATGCGCTTCAATGACAACTTTGTATTTTTGACCTGGATTGATAACGGCAACCGCTGTTCCATATACATCAATTATTTTTTCTTCTAAATAGGGTTTTAGATAATCAAGCCATATTTGTTGACCCGAGGCTTCGAATCCAGTTGGGGATGCATTATTTAGGTATTTGTATAAAAATTCATTTGCTTTATCGGTCATAATTTTTCCTTTTTATTTATATCGCAAGATAATAAGCGCTTTCTAAATTATCTTTTTATTAGTAAAAAAATAAATTATTCTTTTTTGATTCAATTTTAAACTTAATTTTATGTTTTTATACAATTTAGGTCGTATTTTTAAGGCTTATAAAGTAGGTGATTATTAAAATTATATTTGATGAAGAAAATAGCTGTATTTACATCGGGGGGTGATGCGCCGGGAATGAACGCTTGTATTCGTTCGATTGTGAGGGGTGCTACTTACCATGGAGTGGAAGTTTTTGGTATTGTAAGAGGTTATAATGGAATGATAAAAGGTGATATTATACCTCTTAATTCTCAATCAGTTAGTAATATTATTCAAAGAGGTGGAACAATCCTTAAATCAGCGCGATCCAAAGAATTTACTACCACACAAGGCAGAGAAAAAGCATACAAACAATTACAAGAAAGAGGAATAGAGGGTTTAATTGCTATTGGCGGTAATGGTACTTTTACTGGAGCAGAGATTTTTTATAATGAATATAAAATTCCAACCGTAGGCGCTCCAGGTACAATTGATAACGATTTGTTCGGAACGGATTACACGATAGGCTTTGATACGGCTGTTAATACTGCTTTGGATGCCATTGATAAAATTAGAGATACAGCAGATTCTCATGACCGTGTGTTTTTCATTGAAGTGATGGGCCGAGATTCTGGGTATATCGCTATTCAATGTGGTATTGCTGGTGGCGCAGAGGCTGTCATGATTCCTGAGAATCTAACCCCGGTTAGTGAGATTGTTAATATTCTCGAAAAGGGTATCGCTAAAGAGAAATCATCATCCATTGTTATTGTTGCAGAAGGTGATGAAGAAGGAAATGCACAGAAAGTCGCTCAAAAAATTAAAGGATTGATGTCTGCAGAAATGGACATTCGTGTGACAACGTTGGGGCATATTCAAAGAGGTGGGGTTCCTACTGCTTACGATAGAATTCTTGCTAGTCGTTTAGGTTTAGGCGCTTTAGAAGGATTATTGAGAGGCGAAAAAAATGTAATGGCAGGTGTTGTTAATAACCAATTAGTTTATACTCCTTTCCATGATACAATTACCAAGAAAAAGCCTGTTTCTGAAGATTTAATCAGAATGGTTGAGATTTTATCAAGTTAAATTAACAATATCCGATTATTTTATAAACAATAAAACCTGTCATCTCTCTTATAATTTTAGAACATAGATAAAGGTTTTTTTCTTCCGGAACTATTTGTTGCAATAAGCCAGTATTTCCATCTTTGTGTAACTGGTCAACGGGGTAAATAATGAAATTAAACCCTTGTTTTTCAAAACACGCTTTCGATCTTCTACTGTGATAGGCTGAAGTGATTACAATCATAGAAGTACTTTTGAAATATTTTTTTAGTAACTTTTTGCTTTGTACTGCATTTTCAAAAGTATTTCGAGCATGTTCTTCTAAAAAAATATCCTCAGAAGGTATGCCCATTGTAATCATGAATTGTTTGGATTGATAGCTTTCTTTTGCAAAATCTTTTGTTAATAATCCTATTCCAGTATTACCACCAGTAATTAGTATTTTTTTGATATATCCTTTTTTGTATAGAAGGATAGTTTGTAACAAACGGTCTGATGATTCAGCAAAAGTATAATCATGGGTGATTTTACCTGTGTTTCGGATGATCCCTCCTCCTAAAATGATGCCCCATGTGTATTTATTTTTTTGAAGTGTAGGTTTTTTTAATTCCCAAATTGAATACAATAGGTTAGTGAAATATCCGTTGGTAAGGAGTAGAAGCATAAATAATACGGATAGTAAAGATTTTTTAACTTTAACAATATCCTTTTGAAAGACTGCATAAATAATTGGAATAAATATCCAACATATTGGCAAAAGTAGAAAATCAATTATTTTAGATAGCGGGAAAAACATTGTAATTTTATTTAATTTTAACAAAAATATGCCTTTAATATGAAATTAGTTTTAATTCAAATTTTATTTTTATTCTCCTTTTTCAATTTTTTCGGTCAAAATACAAACAATAAAATTAGTAAAATTGGAGGGTATCAGATTTCTGGAACAATAACAGGAATGGGTAAATCTGAAGTTTTTTTAGCTCATTATTTTGGTGCCAATCAACAAGTGATTAAGGATACTGTTTTTTCTGACGAATCAGGTCATTTTTTATTTAAAGGAACTGAAGATTTGCCAGAAGGTTTATATTTGATTTCATTTTTGAAAAACAAATATTTGGATTTCATCATTGGTGAAAAACAGTTTTCTTTTGAAACAGACACTTTGGATTTAATTGGTAAAATGAAGGTTTACAACTCTGTTAATAACAGTCAATTTTATCTTTTTCAAAAAGAGATGTCTGAAAGAATTTCCAAAGTTAAATCAACTGACCCTTCAAAACTTTCAATAAATGAACTGAATGAATTAAGGAATTCTATTAAATCTTTTCAAAATTCATGGTTGGAAAAGAATAAAAATTTACTCACAGCACAATTTATAAAGGCTACACTTGAACCTGAAATACCTCCTTTTAATAAACTTTTAAAATCAGCAAAAGATAGTTTAGATTTCAATAAATATCAGTTTAATTATTACAAATCTCACTATTTTGATAATTTCAATTTGAATGACGATCGTTTTTTACGTTCTCCTTTTTTACAAAAGAAAATTGAGAAATATTTTGAAGATTTAGTCGTCCAAGAATCTGATTCGATTGTAAAGGAAACAGATCGGATTTTAAGCAAAATTAAATCGACGGATATGCGTAGGTATGTTGTTTATAAAATCGCATCAACCTATGAAAATAGTAATATAGTTGGCACCGATGGTGCTTTTGTTTATTTGGCCGAAAAATATTACATAGGAGAGCCTGAACTTTGGGATACTTCTACAGTAAGAAGAATGAAGGAAAGGATTAAAATTATTAAGCCTTTAGTAAATGGTAAAAGAATTCCTGAAATGTTTTTAACGAATCCAGAAGGGAAGGAGTTCACCATCGCTAGCCTCATGGGTAATTATTCAATAATTTTTATTTATGACCCTGAATGTAATCACTGTAAAGAAGAAACACCTAAGTTATTAGCATTAAATGGTTTTTTCAAAGGTAAAAATGTAAGTGTTTTGGCTGTTTCGATGGAAAGAGATAAAGCAAAATGGTTGAAGTTTATTTCAGAGTTTAAAATTTCATCTTTTGTTAATGGAATTGATATTCATAAAAATCCAAGTAATGGAAAAGAGGAGTTTTACACGGATTTTAGGAATAGTTTTGATGTGTATTCAACTCCGACAGTTTTTATTTTAGACAAATCGAAGCGTATCATTGGCAAGAGAATTCCAGTAGATAAAATTAAAGAATATATAGAGTTTTATGAAAAAAAGGTTGCTACCTTTTCTTCAGCTGCTAAAAAATAGTTCTAATATTTTCCAAAAGTGAATCATTTGTTAAAATAGGGTTCACTTTTACACCTTTTTCTAACAATGGTAGAATAATTCTGTTTCTTTTGAATTCGTTTAAAGTAATTGAAAATTGTGACCATTGATTTCTGTTAATTCGGTGTTCAAGTTTAGTTTCCAGATCAATTAATTCTATTGATTCGAAATTTTCTACATGTTCCTTCTCTGTTTGCTCATGAATATGTAAAATATGAATTTCATTATTCAATGATTTTAATTCAGATAATTGATGAATAAATTTTTCTGCATCAATTTCTGAAAAAAGTAAATCGCTAAGAAAAATTAATTTACTTTTTCGTTTAATAATTGGTATAATTAAATCAATGTATTCAATATATTTGGTTTCTATTTGATTTTCAGAATGTTGGTAAAATACATCTAATTGATGATAAATGGATTTCAAATGAGCCAAGGATGCTTGCAAAGGCGTATTAATGGCTAATTGATTAGAAATAACAATGACTGAAAATTGATCATTTTGTTGTTGAAGAATTTTACAGATTACAGCTATGATTTCTAACGCTCTTTTCAGTTTGGATTGGTCATTGTTTGGATAGAACATGGATGAAGAAGCATCCAAAATACAATAGACCTTCATCGATGCATCATTGTAAAAATGTTTTGAATATAATTTATCAGTCTTTCCAAATACTTTCCAATCTATGTTTCTAGTATTTTCCCCATTTTGAAAAGACTTATATTCTTTAAATTCAGAAGAAAAGCCTTTAAATGACCCCTTATGCCTACCTTGTATTAAGCAGTCAACTATATAATTAGCGTTTAATTCGAAAAGACTATTTTCTACTTTTTGAATTTTTTGTTCTAACATTTTTTTTCCTTCGTGTAGATTTTTTCTTTCCTTTTATTAGGTACTTTTTATTTATAATCTTTGGCTTTAAACGGTATCTTTTCTTATACCTTAAACGAGTTTTCTGGTAAAACTTTTTACTAAACTTTGGGGTCGTTTCCATTTCTAAATGTTGATAGGGTATCAACATTTGTTCATTTTCAAAACCAATTATTTTTAATTTTATTTTACTGAGACCAACTTTTCTTATGTTTAATTTTTTTGAACCTATTTCTGTTAAATCTATGATTCTACCGGGTTTATAAGGTCCTCTATCATTTATTCTAACAATGACAGATCTCTTATCATATATATTAGTGACCTCTACTAATGTATTAAAGGGGAGTACTCGATGAGCTGCAGTTAACTCATTTCTTTTTAACACTTCTTGATTAGCCGTTATTTTATTATAAAACCAATCGGAATAATATGATGCTATACCATAACTTTCATCCCCTAAATCTTGTCCATAGCCAATTTGACTTATGAAAATCAATACTAAGGTTATTGCTTTAAGTTTGTTTATCATTTAGTAAAATTACTAGAAGATTTCAAGTTTAATTAATATACTCATAAAAATATTTTAATTAGATAATCCTATAAATTGATAAAAAGTTTATGTAAAAATTAAGTAATTTTTTTGAGTGATTAAGATTAAATAGTAGCTTTACGAAATTAATAACATTAAATATTATTAAAAGTGGAAGATAGAGAAAGAGAAGAATTATTTTCAAAAAGAATTAGAGCAGGTAAAAGAACCTATTTTTTTGATGTAAAATCAACACGGTCACAAGATTTTTACATCACAATTACTGAAAGTCGTCGTCATCAGAAAGAAGATGGTTTTGTCTATGAAAAACATAAAATGTTCTTGTACAAAGAAGATTTTGATAAATTTATGGAAGGATTGAAAGAAGCAGTCGATCATGTCAAAACCGAATTAATGCCTGATGTAGATTTTACTCAATTTAACCGTGATGATGAAGAATTTAATGGTAGTTCAAATTTAAAATGGGAATAATCTATAAAAAAAATATTTAAAAGCCTCTGTTCGTACAGAGGCTTTTTCATTTTATACGTACTTTTGCGTTTTAATAAAATTCAGATAAAATTATAATGGGATTAACTTGTGGAATTGTAGGTTTACCAAACGTTGGAAAATCAACTTTATTTAGCGCTATTTCTTCTAATAAAGCGGAAGCAGCTAATTACCCTTTTTGTACGATTGAGCCAAATGTTGGAATAGTAACTGTGCCTGATGAGCGTTTAAACGTTTTAGCTGAATTCGTAAAACCTCAAAGAATTTTGCCTACTGTTATAGAATTTACAGATATTGCAGGATTGGTTAAGGGCGCCTCGCAAGGAGCAGGTTTGGGAAATAAGTTTTTAGCGAATATTCGTGAAGTAGATGCCATCATACATGTGGTTAGGTGTTTTGAAGATGAAAATATCATTCATGTGGAGGGCCGTGTTAATCCAATCAGTGATAAAGAAATCATTGACATGGAATTACAATTAAAAGATCTTGAGTCTGTGGACAAAAAGATTTCAAAATTAGAGCGGGCAGCTAAGGCGGGAGATGCAAAAGCTAAACAAGAACTGGGTGCTTTGTTGCAATTCAAATCTACCTTAGAGGCGGGGAAATCAGCTAGGACAGTGGTAATGGATGTCGATTTACGTGAAGCAGCTATCGGAGAATTATGTTTATTAACCGACAAGCCAGTTATTTATGTTGCCAATGTAGACGAAGGTTCTTTGACAGATGGAGGTAATCAATTTGTTGATTTATTGAAAGAAAATGTCAAAGCTGAAAATGCCGAAGTAATTATTGTTTGCGCAGCACTTGAGGCCCAAATTTCTGAGATTGAAGATCTGGACGAAAGAATGATGTTTCTAGAGGAATATGGTTTAAAAGAATCTGGTTTAAGTAAGTTGATTAAAAGTTCTTATTACCTCTTGAATTTGATTACTTATTTCACTGCTGGTGTTCAGGAAGTTAGGGCTTGGACTATTCAAAAAGGATGGAAAGCTCCTCAAGCTGCAGGGGTGATTCATAGTGATTTTGAAAGAGGTTTTATTCGAGCGGAGGTAATTAAATATGCTGATTACCAAACCTATAAGAGTGAATTAGCGTGTAAAGAAGCAGGTAAAATGAATGTTGAAGGCAAAGATTACATCGTCCATGACGGAGATATTATGCACTTCCGATTCAATGTTTAAGGAAATATAATTCGTTGATAACCTAACAAAGAATCAAATCTTTGACCCGGTTTCCGAAAGTAAACTAGAATTTCGTATTGATTTTCTGTTTGAGAATAATTTCCCTCCAAACTTGTATTCGATGAATTATTGCTTAAATACTGGTAGTTATAAATACCTTGTTTAAGCAATATTTTTTTTGAGTAAATGCCATTTTTTTCATCATAATCCAATTTATAATTTGGATTCGTTTTGAAAGAGTTAGGAAGCATTCCCAAATAAATTCCTTCATCTTCCCATTTTCTACTTTTTAAAACGAAATTGCACCAGACATAATCGGCCTGTAAATTATTTTCTGGATATTCATAGTTCTCGACTACTACTGCGCCATTCATATCCATTTTTTGAGTGTATGAATAGTTTCCTTGGGGAGTTTCTGGGTAGGTGGTTATCAAAGAATAATTTTCAAGAGCTTGAATCTGAGAAACAAAATTTAATTTTTGTTGCGTGCTCCTTAAGTCAATCATACGGTATTCATTATTGCCTGGAATAGTATTTTCATTGTCAAAAAATAAATAAGAAATCTTTCGATCAAATGCATTAACTGAAGGTTGAGGTAAATGCTGGATTAAATTTTCAGAGTTTGAATTTCTTCTAACAACTATCCTTAAGTTATCGTCTCCAGATAACAATAAGTTTTGTGGATAGGAGAGACTTAGTTCAAACGCTTGGTGACTTAATCTGAATTCATTTCTTTTGGCAAAAGTTATTTTACCCGCAACAAGTATTTCATTTTCTACAACTGAAAACCGTTTAATTAGAACGGTGTCCTTTTTATTTCTATTTAAATATATTTGGGCTATATAGTTTCCTGAGACGCGAACCTTTGGTAAAGGAACTATATAATGAATATAAGGAATTTTGGTACCCATTGAATTTGAACTTTCTCGGATAGCTATATCATTGAAATCACTTAAAAACTCAATATCATTTAGATTCGATGGTTTCCAATCTGATTGACAATGGATTATTCTTAATTGATAATTAGAATATTTCAAGGATAAATCGTCGAAAGAAAGAAAATATTCGCCTTGATTATAGAAGTCAATAACAGGGTTATCTTGTATGATTTCCTTAGGTTGATTTCTACTTACATAAGCGCTATGAACGTAGCTTTTACATATTATATTTTCTGTTTGAGCTTGAATTTTGCAAGCTACTAAAGAAAAAAATAATAAGTAAAGGCCTATTTTAAAAGTCATTTTATTCTATCAATAATTCCCATTCTTGTGTAACTGAATTCAATTCTGATTGGATTGCATACAGTTCAACCTCTAAATTTTTCAGCTGGTCAAATTGACTATTTTGAGCTTTATCAGCCATTTCATTTTCTATTTTCGACTTTTTGCTTTCCAAATCAAAAATTAGTTGTTCTATTTTTTCGATTTGCTTCTGATTATTGATAGATTTTTCAACCGTTTTTACTTCGGGAGCTTTTGTTTCTGATTTTGTTTTGTCAGAACTATTTAATTTTTGTGAAACTTGAACATTGATAGTTCCTTTTCTAGATTCTTGCCAGACTTCGTATTCGTCAAAAGTTCCATGATACTCTTTTATTTCATAATCCTCTATATACCAAATCTTATTTGCAATATTAGAGATAAAATATCTATCATGGGAAACAACTACATAAGTTCCTTCGTATTGCTGTAAAGCTTGTATTAAAATATTAACAGACTGCATATCCAGGTGATTGGTTGGCTCATCCAATAATAAAAAGTTGGCTTGAGAGATTAATACCTTTGCTAAGGCAACTCTTGATTTTTCTCCACCAGAAAGAACTTTGATTTTTTTAAATACTTCCTCTCCTGAAAACAAAAAGCATCCTAGAATACTTCTTAATTCCATTTCTGTTTTGGCCGTTCCAGTTGCTTTCAATTCTTCCAACAAAGTGTTTTCAACTTGTAAACTTTCAAGTTGATGTTGTGCAAAGAATGATTCTATCACGTTATGGCCAGTTCTTCGCTCACCTTCAATTTTTTCTGTCCCAGAAATAATTCTTAATAAAGTTGATTTTCCTTTTCCATTCGCACCAATTAGCGCAATTTTATCACCACGATTAATTGTCGCCGACGTATTTTTTAAGATTATTTTTTCGCCAAATGCTTTCGAAATATGTTCTAAAAATAAAATAAAGCGACCCGGTTGTGTCCCAAAATTGAATTTAAAATTCACTTTTGTTTTTTCATCAATGACTTCATCAACTACATCTAATCGATCCAAAGCTTTTACTCTTGATTGCACTTGTCTGGCTTTAGAGGCTTTGGCTTTGAAGCGTTCAATGAACCGCTCCGTTTGTCTTATTTGTGCCTGTTGATTTTCATACGCTCCTTTTTGAATTTCATTGCGCAACGATTTCTCCTCTACATAAAAAGAATAATTTCCTGGATATAGAGTAATTCTTTGATTAGAAACTTCTGCAATATTATTGATTGTTCTATCTAAAAAATATCGATCATGGGAAACAACTACAATTGAACCTTCGTAATCATGTATATATTTTTCGACCCATTCTATGGAAGGAAGGTCTAAGTGGTTGGTTGGCTCATCTAAAAGTAGGAGTGCTGGTTTTTGCAATAAAAGTTTTGCAAGCATTACTCTCATTCTCCAACCTCCAGAAAATAAACGCAAAGGTTTATTTAAATCATCCGTTGTAAAACCTAAGCCCTCTAAAATTTCTTCAGTTCTTGATTGGATTGTATAACCATCCAAGCGTTCAAATTCTTCTTGATACTTTGATAATTCATCTACATCTTTATCTTCATAATTGGTTTCCATTTTATGAAGAACGATGTCTATTTTCTTTTGTAATTCTAATTGACGCTCAAATGCCTGCATGGCAACGTGTAGGATGCTTTCATCTGTTTGATATGAAAGTAAATCTTGATTCAAAAAACCAATAGTACATTCACCTGATTTTGAGATGGTTCCACCATCTGGGGAATATTCTCCAGAGATTAATCTTAATAAAGTAGATTTTCCAGTTCCATTTGCACCAACTAATCCAATCTTAGTCTTTGGTTTAATGTGTAAATTGGCATTTTCGTAAAGTGCACGACTTCCGAAGTAAAAATTTAAATTTGATATAGAAAGCATTTTACAAAGATAATCGATAATTCAAAAAATCTCAATTTAAATTCATTATAAACGATTTCGGGCTCCTAAGCCTCCTAAGTATTCACATTGAATTAATTCTTGAAAGGATTTGAATGCAATTGGTGTTTTTTGATACCCGAGTGATTTGGCCATTGAGATGGTTCTATTATTGTCTCCCATTGAAAATTCAATGTCTTCCATCGATATTTGGCATGGGTGTTCATAACCAACAGCGTGAGTTATTTCGGCAATTTCTTTCACCAAAGTATAATGATATTTATAATAACGTTCACTTTTTAAGTTGACATTTATTCCGGATTGTAACCATTTATTGGAGGTAGCAATTCCTGTCGGACAGTGATTTGTATGGCATTTTTGTGCTTGTATACATCCGATAGACATCATAGCTTCCCTTGCTATATTAATGCTATCGGCCCCCATAGCAAAAGCCATTAAGGCTTTTTCAGGGAATCCTAATTTGCCTGAGGCGATAAAAAAGATTTTATCACTTATTTCGTAGCGTTGAAATATTTGATAAACTTTTGCAAAGGCAAAGGTAAATGGCATAGAAACATGGTCTGCAAAGGCATGAGGTGCAGCCCCAGTGCCACCTTCTCCACCATCAATGGTTATAAAATCTGGCCCTTTGCCTGTCTTAGCCATAAGTGCGGCCAATTCTTCCCATTGTTCCAGTTTTCCAATAGCCGATTTAATTCCAACCGGAAGACCTGTTGTCTCGGCTATTTTTTCAATGAAGTCAATCAATTGAGGAATAGTATTGAATTCAGAATGAAATGCTGGCGAGATTGCATCCTTGCCAATTGGGATATTTCTAATTTCTGCAATTTCTTTGTTTATTTTAGATGCTGGCAACATTCCACCTTTTCCGGGCTTGGCTCCTTGTGATAGTTTTACTTCAATGGCTCTTAATGTTGGATTAAAATTAATTTTTTCCATTAATTTTTCCATGGAAAATTTTCCATCTAGATCACGTACTCCAAAATAGGCTGTCCCAATATTGAGGATAATATCAGAACCAAATTGATGATAAGGGGAGAGTGATCCTTCTCCGGTATTATGATAACAACCGGCCAATAATGCACCTTTGTTCAAAGCCTCAATGGCTGCTGCAGAAAGAGATCCAAAACTCATTCCAGAGATATTGATAACCGAATAGGGTCTAAAAGGTCTTTTTCGTTTATGATAGAGGCCAATTACTTTAGCAGCAGGCAAAACTCCGGGATTTTTTTTAAATAAGTGCTCGCTAGATGGATTAAAACCGATCATCGCATTTTTTATAAAAATATATCCCGGCGAATTAAAATCTTGGTCTGACCCGAAACCTTGTAAATTATTTTCATTTTTGGAGGATGCATAAATCCAAGATCTTTCTTGGCGGTTGAAAGGAAGTTCCTCTCTATTATTTGCTACAATGTATTGTCGCAATTCTGGGCCAATTTGTTCTAACCAATACCTGAAATGTCCAATGAGAGGAAAATTGTGAGTAATAGTATGCTTTTTTTGTAAAAAAATATCTCTTATGATAACGATTAATGTAAGGAGAGAAATCCAGAACCAAATTGATTGTATTAGTTGATTAATTATCGAATTCATTTTTTTATTTGATTTTAACAAAACTTACAACGCATAATTAAGTTATAAATTTTATTCCTAATTCTAATGTTTATCTTTGTTCCTTGATATTTAATATATGGTTGACTATTTAAAACTTCAATCTTTTGTTTGTTCGGTTTTTGAATCATTGGGCTGTAACAAAAATGATGCAGAGTTGGCAACAGACGTTTTGGTGTCAGCTGATACCAGAGGAATTGATTCCCACGGTGTGGCTCGTTTAGCAGGATATGTTCGATTGTACGATCATGGAAGATTAAATCCCAATCCAAAAATAAAGGTTTTGCATGAATCTCCATCAACTGCTTTAATAGACGGAGATAAAGGACTGGGTTTAGTAGTAGCACCATTTGCAATGAACATTGCCAAAGAAAAAGCTACTATTGCGGGGACTGGTTGGGTTGCTGTACAAAATTCCAATCATTTTGGTATTGCAGGCTATCATGCAATGAAAGCACTGGATCAAAATATGATTGGCTGGGCAATGACACACGCAGCACCTTTGGTAACTCCAACATTCTCTAAAGAAAAATTATTGGGTACAAATCCTATCGCTTTAGCTATTCCAGCACTTAATGAACCTGCCTTTGTGGCTGATTTTGCATCGACAGCCGTGGCCTATGGAAAATTAGAAATTTTACAAAGAAAAGGATTAGATACTCCTAATGGCTGGGTGCAAGATGTAAATGGAGATCCTAGCAATGATGCATTTGCTATCAAGAATGGCGGTGCTTTGCTTCCCTTGGGCGGTGATAGGGAACATGGATCACATAAAGGATATGCATTAGGTGCTGTGGTTGATATTTTATCTGGAGTACTCTCTGGGGCTAATTTTGGTCCATGGGTTCCACCTTTTGCAACGGCAGGTTTTATGAGCGCAACAGAATCAGTTGGAATAGGTACAGGACATTTTTTAGGAGCTATGCGAATTGACGCATTCCGACCAGCTTTGGATTTTCAAAGAGACATGGACAAGTGGATTCAACGTTTCAGAAATGCAGAAGCAGTGCAAGGTCAAAAAGTAATTATTCCTGGTGATCCAGAAAGAGAATTGGAGATTATTCGCAAAAAAGAGGGTATACCATTGATTGAACCTGTTTTGAAGGATTTAAAAGTATTAGCAGATCGTTTTAATTTATCATTTGACATTATTTAGTTATGGTCCAAAATAAGCGTTTTAAAGTCTTTATTTTAGTTTTTTCTCTCATTACTGCCATGTTTTCCTACTATATTTGGCAAGTATTTAAGACTCCCAATTTCAATATTGAAAAAGGAAAAACTTTCGAGTTACTAATTCCTGCAAATGCTCAGTTTTCTAGTGTTTTGGATACGTTAAAGAAATATGATTTAGTCAGAGATCAATTGAGTTTTCGTTTTTTGGCCAAAATTTTGAAATATCCTGAAAGAATTAAAGCGGGCCGTTATTTGATTTACTCAACATCCGGAAATTGGGAAATTTTACGAAAACTACGTAATGGTCGACAAGATGCTTTAAAAGTGGTAGTGAATAATTGGCGTTTGAAGGAAGATATTGCAGGTAAATTAAGTAAAAGCTTACCTTTTGATTCAATTTACATTTTCAGAATGTTAGATGCTAATTCTTTTGTCGAACGTTACTCTTTTAATAAAGAAACCATTCCTGCTATATTTTTACCCAATACGTATGAAGTATTTTGGACGGCCTCGTTTGAAGACTTTATGGATAAAATGAATAAGCAATATATCAAGTTTTGGAATGCCGATCGAAAAATAAAGGCTTCAAAATTGAATTTATCACCAATTGAGGTTAGTATTCTAGCTTCTATCGTTGAAGGGGAAAGTAAAAAGTCAGATGAGCAGTCAAGAATCGCTGGTGTTTATTGGAATCGTTTATTATTAAAAATGCCTCTACAAGCGGACCCTACCATTGTTTTTGCTTGGAAAGATTTTACCATCAAAAGAGTGACTGGAAAATACACAATAATTGATTCGCCGTACAATACTTATCGGCTATCTGGGTTACCACCAGGTCCTATATCTATACCATCAACCAGTGTAATTGATAGAGTTTTGAATTTAGAGAAACACAAGTATTTATATTTTTGTGCAAAAGAAGATTTTTCTGGATATCATTCTTTTGCGGAAAGCTATCCAGCACATTTAATCAATGCTTCAAATTATCAAAAAGCTTTGGATCAATTGAACATTAAATAAGATGTACTCACACTCAGTTATTTATCGAGTTTGTTACGCAGATACAGATCAAATGGGTTATATGTATTATGGCAATTATGCCCGTTTGTATGAGATAGCTAGAGTAGAAACATTACGAAATTTGGGAGTTAGTTATAAAAGTCTAGAGGATATAGGTATAGGTTTGCCTGTTTACGATAATTATTCAAAATTTCATGCTCCGGCTCTATATGATGATTTATTGACAGTCAACTGTTTTATCGATCAATTACCTTCTGCACGAATCATTTTTAACTATCAAATTGTTAATCAAGAAAATAAATTAATTAATGAAGGAAAAACGACCTTGGTTTTCATGAATTTGGAAGATAAAAAAATCATTCGTGTACCTGATAAAATATTATCGGCCTTAAAAAGTGTATTTTGATGAAGAGAGGTCAGGTGTTACTAGCAATTAAACTTTTTTGGGAACAACTCGAAGAACATTATATTTTTGCCAAAATTTTAAGAATTCTTTATAGAAAAATATTTTTATTTGATATCGATGTCCGTGCAGCAGCTGTTGCTTATAATTTTACCTTAGCAGTATTTCCAACTATTATTTTTTTGTTCTCACTATTGGCTTATATGCCAATAGATAATTTTGACATTAAAATGATTAATTTTTTAAAAGTGAGTGTCCCAAAAAACCTTCAAAAGGATTTGACGGAATTGCTTCTGGAAATCATACACAAGAAAAGGGGAGGTCTTTTATCCTTTGGTTTTATTTTTGCTTTATATGCTTCAACAAGTGGAATTATGGCTCTAATCCGATCTTTCAATTTAACCTATAAAACCAATGTAAATCGGGGGTATTTTAAAGAAAGATTGATTGCTGTTGCTTTGAATTTTTTGTTGACTTTCGTATTGATAACAGCTTTCAGTGTTTTTATTATTGGGAATGTAACAGTGAATTATTTGCAAAATAAAGGTTTATTAAACTATGATTTTACCTTTTACCTCATCAAGACACTCACTTATTTTAGTACTTTTTCTGTATTCTTTTTTACAATTTCTATCATATACTATTATGCTCCAGCCATTCATAAAAGATGGAAATTTATCAATATTGGCTCTATTACAGCTTCTATTTTAACTATATTAGTATCTAATTTATTTTCTTATTATTTGGTGAATTTTGCTACCTACAATAAAGTTTATGGCTCAATAGGCTCTTTAATTGCTTTAATGGCTTGGCTTTATTTTATAGCCCTTATTTTACTTATAGGTTTTGAAATTAATGCAACCATTGATCAAGTAAAAACAGAAGAAGATTTGGAATTAAAAGAAGAAGATTTTTTTGAAATCAAACAAATAGGAAAATAATGGAAGCGCAAGTGGTAAAATTGTATGACAAAAATAATTCTTTTTCAACCATTGCTAGTGTTGTTAATGTGTTGAACAAAAACGGTGTTATTATTTATCCTACTGATACAATGTATGCCTTAGGGTGTTCTATTAATTCTGTTCAAGCAATCAATAAAATTTGTGAAATAAAAAATATCCAGTCCAACAAAAATAGGTTTTCCTTTATTTGTAACGATTTAAGTGCGATTTCAAATTATGCCAAGGTTACTGATTTTGCTTTTAAAATATTAAAAAGATATTTACCTGGACCGTACACATTCATATTGCCGGCAAGTTCCAAAGTTCCTTCTATATTAATACAAGGAAAAAAAACGGTGGGGGTGAGAATTCCTGATTATTTACCAATACTTGAGATTGTTAAAGAATTAGGTCTTCCACTTTTGACTACTTCTTTGTCAACTATTGATTTAGATATTGAAGAATATACTGATCCTAGTCTTATTTTTGATAGGTATAAAAATCAGGTTGATATGATTTTAGACGGAGGCTATGGTACAATTTATCCCTCAAGTGTTATTCAAATTGATGAAAATGGTCAGTTTGAAATAATTCGAGAAGGAGCAGGAGACTGCAATGATTTTGTTTAATTCCATTTTATGGAAATAAGTTCAGGTTTTTTAAGTTTCCATCTTCTATGTGACCATAAATATTGCTCTGGATATTTTTGAATAGATTTTTCTAAATGTATGGCAAATTGCTTAATAATTTCTCCTTTTTCTAGTTCATCATAGGGTGCTTCAGCAATTGATTTATAGGTCATTTGATAAAATCCTCTTTTAACTCTTATCAGTTCGCAAAATACCACGGGGTACTTGTATTCTCTTGCAAATCTTTCCATTCCTGTAAAAAATGCTGTTTCCTGTTGTAAGAAATTAGTCCAATAAGCAGATTCAGGTTTTTGAGGTGCTTGATCACCCGCCAAACAAATGGTTCTTACTATTTCCTTTCTTTCCTTTGTTAAAAATATGGATTCACGTTTTTCGATTAGAAAGATGTTACCAAATCTGGATCGTACTTTTTTGGAAAATTCATTGAAAGTAGGATTATTTAATTTTTGATAGACAACATCATTGATATTATTCGTTAAAGCCAGACGGTGAATGACCCATTCCCAATTACCTTGGTGACCAGCTACAATTAAAACTGGAATATTTTTGTCGATATAGTTTTGAATAACTTCTGGATTAACAATTGTTACTCGTTTTAAAATCTCTTCTTTTGACATGGTTGAACCTTTAAAAAATTCAACCAATAAATCTGCCATATAACCATAAAATTGATAACATAATTGATCAATTTCTTTGGCATCTAAGGTGGGGAACGAGTTTTTCAAATTACTCACGATGACTTTTTTACGGTAAGAAAAGACAAAATATAAAAGGAATTGCACAAAAGATGAAATTCCGTAAAGAATAAAAAAGGGAATCCTGCCTATTAATTGATAAAATATCATTTTAAAATTCTCGTTTATTTTTGTTTTAATCTTTTAGTTTTGCAAATATCCTATTTATTTTTGGGAATGCACATTGAATTACATTATTTACCGAGTCTTGAATATATGGCCTTACTCTTTTCTTCAGATAAGATAGAATTTGACCTAGAGGAGAATTACGTAAAGCAAACCTATCGAAATAGAACTTTAATTTTAGGAGCAAATGGAATAGAAAATTTGACGGTGCCCATCAATCATATTAGTGGGTCAAAGCAAAAAATGAAAGACATCCAGATTGATTATTCTCAAGATTGGATAAGAAGACATAAAGGTGGTATTAATGCAGCTTATGGTAAATCACCTTTTTTTGAGCATTTTGAACCTTTAATTTCCTATATTTTTGCTAAAAAAAATAAATTTTTAGTAGATTTAAATATTGATTTTTTGAATATGATTGTTAAAATTTCTGGTAGAAGCCTAAACTATTCATTTTCAGAGGATTTTTTTAATTCAAAAAAAGATTCTTTTTACAATCAAATCAGTTTAAAAAGTAATTGGAAAGAAAGAAATATTTATACTGACATTCCTTACAGACAAGTTTTCGGTACGGAATTTGTGCCAAATTTGTCAGTAATTGATCTTTTTATGAATCATGGTCGTGATATGAATACGATTTTAGACCAAAGTTTTCGTAAATTGAACAATTAGTCGATTATGCTTGTTTTGTGATAAAAAATATTAAGATATGGAGGCGAAGTTTTCAAACAAAGTAAAAGATGTTATATCGTTGGCAAGAGAGGAAGCGCTTAGATTAGGCCACGATTATATCGGTACTGAGCACTTAATGTTGGGTATGATAAGAGATGGAGAAGGTCCTGGTATTAATTTATTGGTTAGATCAGGAGTTTCTTTGGATCAATTGCGTCAAAGCATTGAACATTCTACATCATCCACTAGCAAATCAAGTTTTGATCGTGAGAGTTTATTGAATATTCCTTTAACTAAGCAAGCTGAAAAAGTATTAAGATTAACTTATTTAGAAGCTAAATATTTCAAAACTAATTTAGTAGAAACCGATCATTTACTAATGGCTATATTAAGAGATGAAGATAATGTAGCCACTCAAATTTTAGAAAAATATCAAGTTTATTACGATTTAATCAAAGAAATGGTTGAGTTTCAATCTGGCAATAATCAGGATATGAAACCTAAATCTTCTTCAGATACGGATGATTCAGACGATGATAATCGTTTATATTCTGGTAATTCCTCTTCAAGCGGATCAACAAGTTCAAACGCAAACGTTAAAAATGCGGATAAAAGTAAAACACCCGTTTTAGATAATTTTGGAAGAGATTTGACCAAAATTGCAGAAAATGGTAAGTTAGATCCGATTGTAGGAAGAGAAAAAGAAATTGAACGAGTTGCTCAAATTCTATCCCGTAGAAAGAAAAATAATCCCATTCTAATAGGTGAACCAGGTGTTGGTAAAACAGCAATCGCTGAAGGATTAGCTTTACGAATTGTTCAAAAGAAAGTTTCAAGAGTTTTATTTGGTAAACGAGTTGTTACCCTAGATATCGCTTCTTTGGTTGCTGGGACAAAATATCGTGGTCAGTTTGAAGAGAGAATGAAGGCGGTAATGAATGGATTGGAAAAATCTACAGATGTAATTCTATTTATTGACGAATTGCATACTATAGTAGGTGCTGGTGGCGCTTCTGGATCTTTGGATGCTTCTAACATGTTTAAACCTGCTTTGGCACGTGGAGACATACAAGTTATCGGCGCAACTACTTTAGATGAATATAGACAATACATTGAAAAAGACGGAGCATTGGCTCGGCGTTTTCAAACAGTTATGGTTGATGCCACAACGGTTGATGAAACAATTGAAATTCTAAATAATATCAAAGATAAATACGAAGAACATCATCATGTCATTTACACTGCAGAATCTATCATTGCAGCTGTTAAATTGTCAGATAGATATATTTCAGATCGTTTTTTACCAGATAAAGCCATTGACGTTATGGATGAAGTGGGTGCACGTGTACACATTTCCAACATCAATGTTCCTGAAGATATTGTGAATCTAGAAGGTCAAATTGAATTAGTAAAGAAAGAAAAAAATCAGGTGGTAAAATCTCAAAAGTATGAGGAAGCAGCGCAATTGAGAGACCGTGAAAAGCGTTTGATTGATGAGCTAGATCGTGCGAAAGCCATTTGGGAGGAAGATTCTAAAAAACAAAAATTCACTGTTAATGAGGAAAATGTCGCAGATATTATTGCTCAAATGACCGGGATACCAGTTAACCGTGTGGCCACGAAGGAAGGCGAAAAATTACTTTTAATGGAGCAAGAGCTTCAGAAAAGCGTTATTGGCCAAAATGACGCTATTAAAAAGTTAGTTAAGGCAATTCAAAGAACTCGTGTAGGTTTAAAAGATCCTAAAAAACCGATAGGTTCGTTTATTTTCTTAGGTCCCACAGGTGTGGGTAAAACAGAAATGGCTAAAGTGCTTGCAACTTATTTATTTGATAAAGACGATGCCTTGGTAAGAATAGATATGAGTGAGTATATGGAGAAATTCAGCGTTTCAAGATTGGTGGGAGCGCCTCCAGGATATGTTGGTTATGAGGAAGGAGGTCAATTAACAGAAAAGGTTCGTAGAAAACCTTATTCAGTCGTTTTATTAGATGAAATTGAAAAGGCTCATCCTGATGTATTCAATTTGTTATTACAAGTGCTGGATGATGGTGTTTTGACAGATGGTTTAGGTAGACGTGTTGATTTTAGAAATACTATTATCATCATGACTTCTAATATCGGAGCACGAGATTTGAAAGATTTTGGCTCAGGAATTGGATTTTCTACTAAATCAAAGGTGGATAATTTAGACGAACAAGCGAAGGCTACCATTCAGAATGCACTGAAAAAAGCTTTTGCGCCTGAATTCATTAATCGATTGGATGATATCATTGTCTTTAATAGTCTTGATAGAAAAGATTTACATCAAATCATAGATTTAATGTTAGTTAAACTTAAAAATAGACTGACTTCCTTAGGCTATGAGGTTCAATTGACGGAAAAGGCGAAAGATTTTATCGCTGAAAAGGGATACGATCCTCAGTACGGTGCTAGACCCTTAAACAGAGCGATTCAAAAATATTTGGAGGACCCTTTAGCAGAAGAGATTTTAAAAGGTACACTGAAAGAAAATGAGATAATGGAGGCAGACTTTTTGGAAGGGGCCGAGGAGTTAACGGTTTCACGAAAAAAAACTAAATAATTATTTTAACAATTATCATGGAATTAGTTCAAAATCAAGTTGTTTTAGTAACTGGTGCCTCGAGGGGAATTGGTAGAGCTATTGCAACTTCATTTGCAAAGGCTGGTGCAAATGTTGCCTTTACTTATTTATCATCCATTGAAAAAGGACAAGCTTTAGAAAAAGAATTGTCAACTTTCGGGATCATTGCGAAAGGATATAAATCTGATGCTTCCAAGTTTGCAGAGTCAGAAGAATTGGTTAATTCCGTATTAGTCGATTTTGGTAAAATTGATGTATTAATTAATAATGCAGGGATAACGCGAGATGGCTTATTAATGAGAATGAGTGAAGATCAATGGGATGAAGTTATTCAGATTAATTTAAAATCAGTTTTTAATTTAACAAAAGCTTGTATCAAGCCAATGATGAAAGCTAAATCTGGTTCAATTATTAATTTAACCTCAATTGTTGGAATCAAAGGAAATGCTGGACAGGCGAATTATTCAGCTTCTAAGGCCGGAATAATTGGTTTTACAAAATCAGTGGCTCTAGAATTAGGTTCTAGAAATATACGTTGTAACGCAATTGCACCTGGATTTATAGAAACTGAAATGACTGGCGAATTAAATGAGGCTACCATTGAAGAATGGAAGAAATCGATTCCTTTGAAGAGAGGGGGAGAGGCTGAAGAAGTTGCTAATGTTTGTTTATTTTTAGCCTCTCAACTTTCGTCCTATGTAACAGGGCAAGTTATTCAAGTGGATGGAGGTTTACTTACTTAATGTATCATTTAATTATTGATTTTTTTGAACAAACCTCAATGTCAGTTTTACTTTCATTGGGGTTTGTTTTTGGTTGTAGTTTTCTTCTCTTGTTATTTATTAATCGGGGTTTTCGTTCTGCCAAATGGAATTTCCCTTTTTACCTTGTTTCATTCATAAGGTCGTTGTTTATTACTCTATTATTTTGCGCTATCTTGGGTAGTTCATTGGTTGATTTTTCAATAAATAAAAATGATACAATTTTAGTTTTGATAGACAATTCTCTTTCAATGAGAGCGGCCGACAGTTTACATGGGAAGAATGAAATTCAAAACATCATAAAAAGTATTCAATCCAAGCATAAAGGGTATAAAATTCTTCTTTTTTCACTTTCCGGAAAAGTATTGAATGAAAATAACATAGATTTTAGTGAAGTAAAATCGAGTGTTCAAAAAGTATCGAAAATTATACATAACATTTCCAAAAATCATTCAATTTCGTCTATTTATTTAACTTCAGATGCACAATTGGATGATTTAGAAACTGTTTTAAATACACATTACAATTTCATTTTTATCCCTTTTGGAAAAAGTTCGACTAACATCGAACTAGAATTGGAAGTCCCGCTTAATACAATTATAACAGTTCCAAACGAAGAAATTTCAATACCAATTTCGGTAAGTATTGGCCAGTCAAACAGACAATGCGAAATGAAAATGGAAGTTTATTTAGATGATCAACTATTCAGTAGAAAAATCTTAAAAATGGAGCCTAAAGAACCCTATCAAAATCTAAATTTTCCAGTTAAAAGTAATAAGCTAGGAAAACATTCTTTGCTTGTTAAAGTCTTTTATCAATCGGCGATAAAATCAAAAAATTTACATTGGAAGGTCGTGAAAGAAAAGGCAATTATAAATGCATTTGCGTTGGCGCCACATCCCGACATGGGAGTTTTAAACAGAGTTGCGAAAGAAATGCACATTACAATGAATTGGAATTTTGATTCGCCGCCTAAAGACAAAATCAATAATGTTTTAATTTACGGAGACATCAAAAATATGGTGAATTACTTGCCCGATGATGCTATTTTGTTAATTAATACTAAAGGTTTAAAGAGTAATTTGAATTATCAACAAAATAATTTTGAATTATGGAATTTACAAATGAAAGAAAAACTTACTTTTGGAAATTCTTTTCAGCTCGATTCTATTGTAAAAACATGGTTTACTCAGGCTTTTTTGAATAAAAAGAATAATGAAAATGTTTTTTATTTTGAAAAGAATGAAATCAAAGAAAATGAAGATTTAGTATTTTATGTAGAAAGAGGGTTGTCTGAAAATAATTTAATTCAATTGGATTTAATCGATGATTCAATTGCTAAAAATAGTAAATCTTTTAATTACAGTTTAACTACTAAGCTCAACCAATTTAGTATTAAAGGTTTGAAGCCCGGTAAATATCAAGCATTTGTTAAAATTAAGCAAGTCAATCAGTTAGTCAAAATTGACCAAGTATTAGTTAATAAACATTCTCCTGAATCTTCGATAGGTAGAAATTCAATTCAAATTAATCGGATGAATTTATCTAAAAATATTGAAATAGTAGAAAGTGATCATATTTTGAAGAGCCCTAACAAGCGCGCCTTTTCTAATGATTTCATTCAGAATAAAAATGCATATAAAGCGCTGTATGAATTTTTTTATTTTTCGTATTTAATGCTTTTTTTATTGTTTTTAGAATGGTTTTTACGGAAGAAATTAGATTTATTATGAAAATTATTTTTTGGAGTTTATTGTTTGTACTAGGGATTATTTCTTGTAAAAGGATTGAAAAACCATCAAATTTGGTAGGAACATTCCAAACAAACATATCACATCAATCTTCTGGAGTAACTTCCTTAGAATTTTCTATCAGTTATGATACATTATTTAAATGGATAGGAGCTAAGAAAGGGAAGGAATTATATAATTCTCAAAATGATATAAATGGTTTGTTTCCTTTAAAAATGATTCAAGATGGACAACTTGAAGTTGTGGAAGCTTCTGGTACTGCTCTTCAGTTAAGCGTGCCAATATCTTGGGAGGCTGAACCTCGTTTATCTGGTTTTTCTGCAGGAGTCGTTAAAGGTAAAATTTTGTTACTGATTAATTCAAAATTAGATTTATCTGATTATCAAAATATTAAGGTCAAACAAACGGATTTAGAATATCGTTGGATTGAAAAACCAAGTCTAAAAGTATTGGGTTTTGGAGTGAATGTAACCGGCGTAATTGATCAAATGATTAAATCTAAAAAATCAATTATCATAGAGAATATTAATCAATACACCAACCAAGCTTTACAATTTAATCAGTGGGAAAAAACGATCAATGATCTTTTAAAACCCATCGTTTTTCAAGATTTTGTTTTTCATAATTATAATACCTCCATTGATTTTGCCAATTTATCCATTAATAAAAAAGGTTTAAATGGATTGATACGTATAAAATCTCATGTTGAATTATTGGATAATAGGAATGTTTTAGCCTATCGGACACCTATAGCGGCACGTTTTGAAAAGTTAAAATTGGATTCGGTATCGAAAATAAATTTTAATTTAAACTTAAGTTTTAATTATTTGAAAAAGATTTTTTTAGAAAATATAAAAAAAGAGGTTCCATCTTCTGATGTGAATTTTGAATTTAGGGTAGCTGATTCGACAAGTATTTTATGTGATATTGTTGGTTTGAAAGGTATAAAATCTCATCTTAAATTAAGGTTAGTGCCTACTATCAAATCTTTTGATAAATTGGGTATTTTGACGCAAGAAGTTCAATTTAAGCATCTTTCATTTCCTTCTTCACTGTTTAAAAAACAAATTGAGAAAAGAATCTTTAGTCAATTGAATAATTATCAATTTGACCTAAATAGTAAAATTCAGGAGTTGATATCTAGTAACAATTTGGTAGAAAATAAAGACTATCAATTGAAATTGAAAGGTATATCTTGGAATTATCAGTCTATTAATTTAAGTGGAAATATTTTAGGTCAATATAGTATAAAAAAATAAATGTAATTTTGGTCTGAGAAAATAAATCGTCTTATCGCTTTTTTAAAGAGGAAAGTCCGAACAACAGAGAGCATCGTGCTTCCTAACTGGAAGGAAGGCTGACGAGTCTTACAGAAAGTGCCACAGAAAATAACCGCCTTAGGGTAAGGGTGAAAAGGTGGGGTAAGAGCCCACCGTGAATTTGGTGACAAATTTGGCATAGGTAAACCTCACGAGTTGCAAGATCAAATAGGCTGACTGTCGCAAGACAAAAGGGTTGCTCGTCCGATGTCAGTGGGTAGATTGCTAGAGGTTTGTAGTGATACAAATCCAAGATAAATGGTAAGAAAGTGTTTACACTTACAGAATTCGGCTTATAGATTTATTTTCTCATTTTTTATGTTTGCTAATTTGTACAAATTCATGTATTTTTGCAAACATTTTATTAATCCGAAGGACGTGATCCTTCATAAACCCATTTCAAATGGCTGTTAAAATTAGATTAGCGCGTCGTGGACGTAAAAAATTAGCAATTTTCGATATTGTAGTATCAGACGCACGTGCACCACGTGATGGTCGTTTTATTGAGAAAATTGGAACTTATAATCCAAATACAAATCCTGCATCAATTATTTTGAATGAGGTTAATGCATTAAAATGGGTTATGAACGGTGCTCAACCTACCGATACGGCGAAAACAATTTTGTCACACAAAGGTATTTTGTTCAAAAAGCACCTTCAAGTTGGTGTTATAAAAGGTGCGATTACACAAGAACAAGCTGATGCAAAGTTTGAAGCTTGGATTGCTGATAAGGAAGTTAAGATTCAAACTAAGTCGACTGACTTACAAAAATCAAAAGATGCTTCTAGAGCATCAGTCTTAGCTGCTGAAGCAAAAGTTTCGGCCGCAAGAGCAGAAGCTATTGCTGCTAAAAACAAAGTAGAAGACGAAGCAATTGTTGCTAGCGTTGTAGATGCTATTAATGAAGCTGAAGAAGATGCTGCTGATGTAGAATTAGAAGATACAACTCAAGTTTCTGAGGCTGCTGTAGTTGAAGAAGTTGTTGCTGAGGCTCCTGTTACTGAAGAAGTTGTTGTTGAGACTCCTGTAGTTGAAGAAGCAACTTCAGAGGCTCCTGCTTCTGAAGAAGTTACTCCTGAGGCTCCTGCAGAATAATTTTAATTTTATTTTAAAATCATACAAATTTGTTTAACAAGTTTGTATGATTTTTTTTTGTAGATATGGCAAAGCAAGAATATTTTGAACTTGGGACACTTTCTAAAACGCATGGGATTAAAGGCGATTTTCATCTATATTTAGATGTGGATGATCCCTATGAATATGAAGGATTAAAATCTATATTTATTCAAATTGGCAATGATTTAGTTCCCTACTTTGTAGAAGATATCCAAGTAAGATCTAATTTGAATTTAATCTCAATAGAAGGAATAAATGATATTGATTCCGCAAAGGAATTAGTAGGAAGTAAATTATTTTTACCAATTAGTTTTTTGCCCAAATTAAAAGATGATCAATATTATTACCATGAAGTAGTGGGTTATAAAGTCGTTGATATAACATTTGGAAGTTTAGGTGAGGTAAAAGAAATTTATTCAACCGGGGCGCAAGATGTCATTGTAATGAATTATAAATCTAAGGAGGTTTTAATTCCTTTAACAGAAGAAATTGTCCCTAAAGTGGATAAAAAAACTAAAATTGTAGAAACTAATTTACCAGATGGCTTATTAGAAGTTTATTTAGAAGATGAGAATTGACATAATTTCTGTAGTTCCTGCGTTAATGAATAGTTTTTTTGAACATTCAATTTGCAAGCGTGCTTCCAATGCAGGGCTAGTTGAAATTCATTTGCATGACTTGCATGATTTTTCTAATAAAAAATTTCGTCAAGTGGATGATTACCCTTTTGGCGGAGGAGCTGGAATGGTTATTGCCGTTGAACCATTAGATAATTGTATAAAAACATTGTTAGGTGATCGATCTTATGATGAGATCATTTATTTTAGTCCAGATGGTAGAGTTTTGAATCAGGGATTATCCAATCAATTAAGTTTAAAAAATAGTATGATGTTCATTTGTGGGCATTACAAAGGGATTGATGAAAGAATCCGAGAAAAATATGTAACCTTAGAAATTTCTATCGGAGACTATGTACTTTCAGGTGGAGAATTGGCTGCTGCTGTTTGTGCAGATTCTATCATTCGGTTAATTCCTGGTGCAATAGGCGATGAAAGTTCAGCTTTAACAGATTCATTTCAAGATGGTTTGTTAGCTCCACCAATCTATACACGTCCAGCCTCCTACGATGGAATGGATGTTCCTGAGGTTTTATTATCTGGTCATGAAAAAAAAATAGATGCTTGGAGGCACGAACAATCCGTTCAGCGTACAAAAAATAGAAGACCAGATTTATTACAATAAAACAATGAAAGACAAAAATGCGATATCTTTAAAAGTCATAATAGCTTTAGGAGCATTGTATTTAATTTGGAGCTCTACGTTTTTAAGTGTTCGAATATTATTAGCTTATTTACCACCCCTTTTTATCACATTTGCCAGAAATTTTGTAGCTGGTTCTCTCTTATTAACTTGGTCTATTTTAGGCAAATATTGGACTAAGATGCCATTCAGGGATTTCAAAATCCATTTATTGGCAGGAATATTATTGATTTTCTTTGGAAATGGGTTTATGTCATTAGCAGGCTCAATTGTGCCAAGTGGATTTTCCTCCGTTTTCATGGCATTAGGTCCTCTTTTATTAGTGTTCTTTTTTTGGATGGTTGGTAAAAAACCCAGTAAAAGAAAGCTTATAGGGAGCATTATGGGATTGATTGGAATCGTTATTTTAGTCTCCCAAAAAAGTTTGGCGATTCCAGGTAAAGAATTAGAATTTTGGAAGGGAATTGCCTTTTTAAGTGTGGCTGTTCTATTTTGGAATTTAGGTGTATTTACCGTTCAACATAGTGGTGCGAATAAATATCATTTTACCCAAGTATGTTCTATCCAAATGTTAACAGGTTCATTGCTTGCATTTATAGTAAGTTATTTTTTAGAAGACCATCAAACTATTCTTGTAGCTTCTTTACCAACAAAAGCTTATGCTGTTTTTATTTATTTAGCCTTGATTGGAAGTATGTTGGGTTTTTCTATTTTCGGATACTTATCAAAAGTCTGTGACGCTACAATAGTTGCAACCTATACGTATGTAAATCCAGTGTTGGCTCTCGTTTTGGGTAATATAATTTTGAATGAAACTTTACATTCTATTTTACTTTTTGCGAGTTTTTTTATACTATTGGCAGTTGTTTTAATTACAACAGATCAATCAAAAGTCTAAACCTATGAAATTTTATTCTACCATTGTAACAATTTTAATATTGTTCATATCTTTTCAAGCTATGTCTCAGAAGTTTACTCCTTTGTATGAAAATACAATTCCTAATTATATAGATGCTCCAGATGAACAAAATAGTCTGGTTACCAATGGTATTTTAAGGATTGCTAAGGTAAGTAAACCAGCCTATGCTTTATATTTATCTAAAGTTGGTAATAGTAGTCAAAAGAAACCTGTGGTTGTAATTTGCCCAGGAGGTGGTTATGGTGTTTTGGCAGCTAGCCATGAAGGTTCTGATATAGCTGAAAAATTCAATGAAATTGGGATTCATGCCTTGGTTTTGTATTATAGAATTCCCAACGCTGCTAATCAAGTTGATAAAAAATTTGCTCCACTACAAGACGCACAACAAGCTATTCGTCTTGTACGAAAAAATGCTCAAAATTGGGGTATAGATACTTCAAAAGTTGGAATAATGGGCTTTTCAGCAGGTGGTCATTTAGCTTCTAGCGCAGCCACTCATTTTGATAATGATTATACTGGAATAAACGATCAGATAAATTTGAGACCAGATTTTCAAATTTTATTATATCCAGTTATTTCGTTCAGAGCCTTTGCTCATTCAGGTAGTAGAAATAATTTGGTAGGTAAAGATGCTTCGGAAGAGCTTTTACATTTATTCTCAAATGAAGAGCAAATTAATCCA
>Ga0114962_10000348_pt1 | contig 40185 bp, 22 predicted proteins | sample C_130820_MF_Meta_FD_87017 | JGI IMG/M metagenome (GOLD analysis project Ga0114962, IMG submission 87017) | Freshwater microbial communities from Lake Croche, Canada to study carbon cycling - C_130820_MF_MetaG | ecosystem: Environmental > Aquatic > Freshwater > Lake | place: Lake Croche, Canada...
AGCCACACTCGAAACTGCTCTAATGCAAGCAGACAAGAACGTTAAGAAGTACGAACGTGAAGTTACACAGCTAGCAGACAACAAGTGCCCGAGCTGTGAGCAAGATCTACATGATCACAAGCACGATGAAATGAAAATTGGTGCAGAAAAGCATCTAGCTGATGCAGTTACATACCTAACTGAAGTCAGTGTAAAATACGAAGCTAGTGTTAAAGACTTAGACGTAATAGGAGACATTAACGGTCGCCCTAAAACATTCTACGACACACTGAGTGAAGCGTTTAATCATAGAACAAATCTAGAAAGTCTTGGTATCCAGTTGAAAAATAAGCAAGAAGAAGTTGATACATACCAAGAACAAGTTACAGAACTAGAGCATACTGCTCTACAAGAAATAAACTGGGACACAATCAACAGTTTAAATCTCATAAAAGAACATCAGGAGTTCTTGTTAAAACTCCTAACTTCTAAAGACTCGTTTATTCGTAAGAAGATCATTGACCAGAATCTTGCTTACTTGAATAATCGACTAACCTATTACCTTGATAAGGTGGGTCTACCTCACACCGTTGTATTCCAAAATGACCTAACGGTAGAAATAACCCAACTCGGACAAGATCTTGACTTTGATAACTTGTCACGAGGAGAAAGGAATCGCTTGATCTTAGGATTGTCGTGGGCGTTCCGTGATGTCTGGGAGAGTTTATACCAGAACATCAATCTCTTATTCATAGATGAACTTATTGATTCCGGCATGGATGCTAATGGGGTTGAAAACTCTATTGGCATTCTTAAAAAGATGGCTCGGGAACGTAATAAGAATATCTATCTAATCTCTCATAGGGACGAATTAGTGGGTCGAGTGAACAACGTGCTCAAGGTAATCAAAGAAAATGGCTTCACGTCTTATGCAAATGACGTTGAGATCTATGAGTGATACTGATACACACGAGCTAATCATTAGAGAGTTTATCGAGTACTCTAAATGGAGTACTCGATTTGAGCTTCATGGTTATAAAGAAAGTGCTGTTAAAGCAAGAGTAGCTCTAGGTGAGATACGAAGACTAATAATGATCAGGCGAGCAGAAATACAGGCAAAGAAAAATCTAATACACGGAATCCAAAACGACAGTGACGAAGAGGCTAGTGACGATAACTAGTTGATGCAATGGACTTATCAGAATACTATAGTGGACGAACTACCCGAAACCTGCATTGGTTTTGTGTATCTGATAACAAATAACATCACTGGAAGAAAATATATAGGCAAGAAACTTGCAAAGTTTGCGAAAACTTCTTACAAAGTAGTTAAACTCAAGAACGGTACCAAGAAAAAGAAAAAGATTAGAAGCAAAATTGATTCGGACTGGCGTGACTATTACGGATCAAGCGATGCACTAACCAAAGACGTAGAAACACTAGGCGCAAACAACTTCTCCAGAGAAATACTATTCTATTGCACATCAAAAGCAGAATGCTCATACATCGAGGCCCGAGAACAATTTACTCACAAAGTTCTAGAATCAGCAGATTACTATAACGGACACATTGCTGTTCGTGTACACGGCTCACATATCCTCAAAAAACCTTAGGCAGTATCAGCGGAAATAGCAAGCGTCAGCTAACATCGGACGCCCGTACACCTGGATCTCGGATCGCAGGGAGGGAAACAACTCTAGCCGCAGGAGTGCTCAGCAACTATCCTTAACAGGACGACGATCGCAAATGCCGCGGTTTTGCTGTTACAAAAATTAAAGGCAAGAAAGAAGGGAGAAATACCCTACGTTTAAGCATATGTTAGCGTATATACTTAAACCGCCGTTGTAATAAAGACTCTGCTCGTGGTACCGGACAACCGCCACTGTAACGCAGTAACGCTAGTGTGACATGTTCAACTCAGATAATGTCGTTAGAATCTTTGCCCTGCCTGGGCAAAGTGTGACTGAACAATCTAGATAATATCTTAAGTGCTTCGCACTAAATCATAAGTACACAATAAGAAAGAAGAAGAATAGTGTGAGCGAAAGCGAAACACAGATGTACGCAGTACATCTACATGCATCCCGATATAAATACACTAACTGTTCAGGAATACAAATATGAAACTATACGAAGTTCTATTAGAAGATAAGAAACAAGTGCAAGAAGCACCCATGGGTATGCTGAATACTCTAGGTAATAAAGCTATGGCTAAAATGGGTAGTGCTCGAGCTACTGGTAAACTTAGTACAGGTGCTTTGGCTAATCAATTGCACAAAGAGTTTCAAACATATTTGGGTAAGACTGGGCGCGAAGCTACTAAAGATGCTGTAATGGGTTTTTTATCTAGCAAAGGGTATCCCACACAGGGCGCCGCTACTATTATTAATACTGCACTAAAAGGTGCGGCAAATGCTCCTGCAGGTCCTATGGCTAACATGAAAAATACTGCACGAGGGCTTGTTGGTAAAGCCAAAGACGCAATGGTTAAACAAGCGGGCAATATCGCAGACAAACTAAAGCCTGGACTTAAAGCAACCCCAATTGATAAAACTGAACCAACAATGAATCCTGAAACTCCTACAACAACAGGAGCTACAGATACTACAGCGGCAGCACCCGCTAAAACAGGCGGAAGTTTTAATAATCAATTAGGCGGCGGACAAGCAACTTATAATAGATCTACTGGGAATGATCCTAAAACTTATCAAAACACATCTACTCCAATTGATCCTAAGAATGTTGGCGGAGTTCCAAGTACTACTAATCCTACAACAGCGCCTAAGCAATTTGATCCAAGAGACTTAAACAAAAATGGTGAAGTTGATGCAACAGAAAAATCTATTGCTAGAAATAAAGGTAAAAAGAAACCGGCCGCAACTACAGTTTCTGCTAGCAAGATCAATACGGGCAACATGGTAGCAGAAGCAGGTCCTGGCGTTTTACCGCAAAATATTATTGACAAAGCTATACTTAAGGCTGCTCAAGAAGCAGAAATCATGAACACCAAGCAAGGTAAAACATCTACTCAACAGACTAAATCAGCTAACTTAGCTGGTGGCGCTCCTACTGATACAGATGGTGACGGTGATATTGATGCTACAGACACAGCTAAATCTTCTTCAGGTGGTGGATTTGCCGCTGGATTAAAGAAAGGCTTTACAGGTAAACCTGCCGCTACAGCTAATCTCGCAAGTCTAGAACAGCGTATTGCCGCAATTGAAAAGAAAGTTGGTCTAGCTTAAAAGAAAGGCAGTCCGCTTTTCTTAGTTGTTTCAAGATTGTCTTCTACAATCTTGCCAATAATTTCTCTATCTTCGTAGGTAAGGTAAAATGCGTCATCCATGGAAATCGCACCTCTCATGTACCACGCTAACTTATATAATTCTAATTTAAAATTTTTGGCTTCATTATCTATTTGATCCACCATCCGGAGAGCTTCTTCAAGTGGGATAGTAAAGAGCCTTACGCGAAAAAACTTGCGGCATCCAGAGTAATTGGGATTTCAACCATTTTAGGTGCGCCAGCCGCTTGATCTTCTTCAGTTGTAGCAACTTTTTGTACAGGTATTGCAAACTTATTCTTTTGTAATTCTAAATGATCCATGATAGCTTTGAAAAAATCTTTGTCAGCATTGTCAATAAACTCTTTAATGAATACAGGATCGCTAGTTTCACCATCCGGAGTCACAATCTTAACAACACTGCTAGTGACCATGTCAACATTGATATCAGTTAACTTTTTAAAAGCCGCATTAAACAACTCCATCTTCCTAGTATCCTCCATGTTGTCATCATTGACAATGCTAAAAATACGTTGTTCTTCTAGAGTTTTAATTGCAGTTTGAGTAAACTCTTTGTACGTTAAAGGTCTAACATAGGCTTTAAGATCTTCACCAATTTGAATTTCGTTATCATAAGCCGCATTTAATAACGAGTCAAGTACTAGACGTAGATCTAATTCAAATGTTCTAGAGTCTTCAACTACCGGAATAGTTATAGTAATATCTAATTTTTCACCGTAGGTAGCCAGACGGATTGCAATTAAAATTGCGTCCATATCAACACTTGGAATTTGCCAAGCATTCTTGATACTAGGAAAACAACTTTGTATAACATCTACAGTTGCTTGTCCATTCATTAAAGCATCGGGAGTTTTCATGACCAACTCATCTTTTGCAGTCATGGCGTAAACAGGATACTCTCCGTTTTCAGATTTTTCTAAACATCCCGGGGGATAAAAATTGCCACTACTGGGCAACTTGATATAGATCTTGGGCTGTCTAAAGTACTTCTTTAACGGGTTTAATGTTTGATTTTCCACTGAGTTTAACTCCACATAAATAAAGGATATGATATCATATTGTATTTATATACGCAGATTTAGGTGAAAAAATAAATGGCAGATACCACAGTAACTGGTAAAATTGGTGATCAAGAAGTACAGCTGATCAACGCGGCAAGCGAAGCCACACTTCAAAAATTATTAGAAGCATTTAACAAAGCCAACGGTACAGGCTCAGGTGGTGGAAGTGGTAGTAGTTCTGCAGGCGGTGCAGGAAGTGGAGCAGTTGGTAAAGCCGCTACTGGTACTGCTACCGCTCTTAGCAAAGCCGGCGAAGCTGTTGGTAAATTTGCAGGGGCAGTTGCAGATGCTACAAGTAAGCTGTTAGGATTTGCTGGGAACTTGATAGGCGGAACAGCCAAGGTCATGTTAGATCTTAGCAAAGAATTGTTAATGGGCGGCGATCGAGTTAGTGATTTTACTAAACATTTAGCAAACTTGCCTAGCATATTTGGTGTACTTGGCGGACTTGTACATAGTCTTTCTAGTTACATTGATAAGACTATTGATACATTTAGAAGTCTAAGTCAAGTAGGTGCAAATTTTGGAAACGATATTACAGCTATGCGTCAAACTGCGGCACAGTCAGGTATGAGTATGGATCGCTTTGCTAGCTTTGTACAACAAAATTCAGAAGCACTTGCCAACTTAGGTGGTACAGTCACTCAAGGTGCAAAACGATTTGGCGAATTAAGCAAAAATATGCGTGAAGGACAAGCCGGTCAGCGTCTACTAGAGATGGGCTTTACGGTAGACGAACTTAATGAAACACTAGTGACCTATGCTAGTATTAATAGTCGTATGGGACGAGATCGACAGTTATCTGATAGAGAACTAATTGAAAGTGCTGGCATATTTGGAACAGAACTTAACAAAGCGGCAGCAGCCTCGGGTCTTAGCAGACAATCACTAATGAAAGGTGTTGATGCTATGAGTAAAGAACTTAGCATACAGGCACTAAAAGCAAGAATACCAAAAGATAAACAACAAGCATTTGAAGTTGGGTTAACACAGATACTTGATTCATTTAAGATTGGCGGCCCAGCATTATTAGAAGGTGCTAAAGGATTTGTTAGTTCTGCAGAAGGTATTGCAATGACAGCAGTATCTCCTGAAATTATGAAAACGATGAGAGAATATGCTCAGGGAGGATTAGACGCAACCGAAGCACAAAATCGAATGATCACTGAAGCTAAGAAACAACGTGAAATATTATTAAAAATGGATCCAGCTGAGATTGACGCTAGAGAAAAATCCCTACCAGGATTCAAGATGGCCTATGCAGCCGTGATGGAAATGGCTTCTAAGACTATTAAGTCACAAAAAGAAATTGATCAAGCAATGGCTAAGGCGCAGAGAAATAAAAGCATTGAAGACTTTTATCTTAAATTCTCAAATGTGATAGAACTCTTTAGAGGCAAGCTAATGGACACTTTACTCAAAAGCCCAGCATTTACTAGATTAAGCGGCATGCTGGACAACTTGTTACAAGGGTCAGATGAAAAGCTACCAAAGTTATTAGAAAGTATTATCGTTGGGTTTGAAATGTTTTTAAATGGTATTAGCGACTTTATAACCGACGTACAAAATCCTAACATAGGTTGGGACGGAGCAATGAAAAACGCCTATGAAAACATTTTAAAGAATTTATTCAGTATAAAACCTGAAGACCTAATTGACGGCAACGGCAATGCAGTATCGGTATCTGAAGCCGCTATGAAGAAAGTAGGTATAATGATAGGTGACGCATTTGCTGCCATGTGGCCGGGAATACAAGCTGGAATAGTAGCAGGATTTACAGCACTATGGGATAATGACGACATTAGAAATGCAGGGATCAAAGGTATACTAGCACTATTTGCAGTTTGGGCCGCATTTAAAGTTGGCGGTGGATTACTAAGCGGTATTGGCGGCAGGATGGCCGGTGGAGCCGCAGCCGCAGGCGGAGCAGCCGCAAGTGGAGGGATGGGTGCAGGATTGACTAGTTTAGCAGGCGGCCTTGCGGCATTTGCTAATCCAGCATCACTGATAGGATTAGCGGCAGTTACCGCGGCAGTTTATGCATTATCACTAGCATTTGAAGCGGCAAGTCCCGGCTTTGAAGCATTTGGAGCTATGGTAAAACGAATACTTGAAGGTGTAGCACCGGTAGTAGTAGCATTTGGTACAGCAGTTGGTACTGTAATGAAAGATGTAGGCACTGCAATTACCAATGCCAAAGACGGCTTTACTGCCATATTCAATGGTATTGCTGAAGTGGTCAAAAGTATTGGCTCAGTCATTATTGGGTCAATTACAGCTATTGGTGACAGTATTAGCAAGATTATTAACACTATTTCTAACTATAGAACTGCTGGAACTAAGATAGCAACAGACAGTATAAAAGAGCTTGCTAACATACCATCAGCAAATATGTTGGCCGCGGCAGCAGGCGTTGAAGCAATCAAGAAAGCACTAGACGGATTTAATCCTGGATTCTTAAGCGGCATAAGTCAAGGTCTTGGTAGTATATTTGCCGGAGATCAAACAGGGCCACTACAACAAATGGCAGTTTTAGGTCCAAAATTACAGAACGCCGCCGCTGGGTTTACTGCATTTAAGACAGCAATTGATGGTATGAAACTGGCTAATTTGTCTATGACTAATGATCAAACTAGCAGTTTTGAAACACTAACTAAACGATTACCAGACTTTACTACCACAATAACAGCACTGGGTACACAGGCCGCTAACATAAATGCTACAGCAGTAGCAATTAATGCGTTCAAACAGGCAACTACCGGATTTGATCTTAAAGATTTTTCATTCAGTAAAGAACAACTAGTCAGCCTAGCGGACGGTACTACCAAGCTAAGACAACTATCAGAACAACTAAAATCTAGTAAAGATGGTTTCCAAAAATTAGATCAACAAGGCCTTAAAAATATCAAAGAAGGTGTTGAAGGATTAAGCAAAGCATTCAAAGACTTCAACGAAAGTTTCATTAATAAGTTTATTCCAAAATTTGAAGAACTCAGAAGCAAGACTCAAGAAGGAATCTTAACTGACCTTGGCAGCAAGCTAGATACGTTAAATAGTAATGTAGCTTCACTAGTCACAATTGAAGACACTTCCAAAAGATACTTGGATACAATCGCCAGCAAGAAAGCTGGCCAGGTTTATAAATAGGATAACACAATGAGTTGGAAAAAGTATTTTTCACCCGTAACTAGTAACCAGTCGGGAACAGTTAGCCCAATCTACGGCAGTGGTGGAAAGCCAGGTCCAGCCCGCACCAATTATAGTTCATACTTGCCAGATGTATATTCGGGTAGCCCAAATCGTATTGAACGTTACATGCAGTATGACACCATGGACTGGGACAGTGAAGTTAATGCGGCCCTGGACATACTTGCAGAATTTACCACACAAAAGAACAAAGAAAACAATACACCATTTACACTACAGTTCCGCGGTAGCCCAACTACTAGTGAAGTAGGCATCTTAAAAGAGTATCTACAACAGTGGACCAAGATGCAGAAGTTGGACACACGCATGTTCCGCATTGCACGTAACTTGTTCAAGTACGGCGACGGATTCTTTCTGCGTGATCCTGAAACACAAAAATGGTTCTATGTAGATCCGGGCAAAGTTACTAAAATTATTGTTAACGAAAGCGAAGGTAAACAGCCAGAACAGTATGTTATCCGTGATATCAATATTAACTTTCAGCATCTAGTTGTCACACAGATTAATCCAAATACACAAAATGCAACAGCAGGTACACCGCCAAATACACAAGGCGGTGGCGGCGGCAGAGGCATGGTCGGAACTACTACTCCTATCCCGGGCAGTAGATTCAGTCTTGCACAAAACGAACATGCCATTGATGCAAAACACGTGGTACACCTAAGCCTAAGCGAAGGATTAGATAATAATTTTCCGTTTGGTAACAGCTTGCTAGAAAGCGTTTTTAAAGTCTACAAGCAAAAAGAACTGCTGGAAGATGCTATCATTATCTATCGTGTACAGCGAGCTCCTGAGCGTAGAGTATTTTACATCGACGTGGGAAACATGCCAAGTCACTTGGCCATGGGCTTCGTGGAACGTGTAAAAAATGAAATACATCAACGACGTATTCCCAGTGCTACGGGCGGAGGCAGTGCCATTGACAGCACATATAATCCTCTAAGTATCAACGAAGACTACTTCTTTCCGCAGACAGCAGAAGGTCGTGGATCAAAAGTTGAAACACTTCCGGGAGGTACTAACCTAGGCGAGATTGACGATTTACGTTACTTTACCAACAAGTTAATGCGAGCTTTAAGAATTCCAAGTAGCTATCTGCCAACAGGTGCAGATGACAGCCAATCACAGTATAACGATGGACGAGTTGGCACAGCATATATTCAAGAACTACGCTTTAACAAGTATTGCGAACGTTTGCAAAATTTGATGACAACAACATTTGATACAGAATTTAAACTGTTTTTGCACAACAAAGGTGTTAATATTGATTTTAGTTTGTTTGACATTAAATTTCAAAGTCCGCAAAACTTTGCCGCTTATCGTCAAGCAGAACTGGATAATGATCGTATTGCTACATTTGCACAGATGGTTGCATTACCGTTTGTCAGCAAACGTTTTGCACTAAAACGCTTCTTGGGCATGACAGACGAAGACCTAAAAGAAAACGAAAAGATGTGGCAAGAAGAAAGCGGAGAAGGCAAAGCATCAGGGCAAGACGCCGCGGGACAACTACGTGGCGCAGGTGTAAGTCCAACAGGAATGGAAGCAGATACTGCCGCATTAGACGGCAGTGAAGAAGCTCCTGCAGACATGGAAGTGCCTGATGATGGCACAGGAATGGCTGATCCTGCGGCTGGTTCGATGCCCGCTTAATAAATACTATTATGATTTTAAGAGAACTGTTCTACTTCAATAGAGATACTGCTGAGTCCGAGCAAGACGATCAGTATATGGCCAAAGCCGACACGGGTGTTATCAACAATGATGACACACGCAAAACCAGATTGACCTTAAAACAAATCAACGAATTACGCAGGGCAAGTGACTTACATATCAAAGAACATGAAGCTGAGATGGAGTTTATTTCTAGAATGTACGCTACCCCAGTGGCCGCAGAATAAGTGTTTTTATCAAAACTGAACAAAAATAGCCGGTATTGACCGGTTTTTTTACAGTAGTATTAAATACATCGACAGCCTTGCGGGCGTAACTGCCTCATACTATACAGGAGACTTAACATGACTGATCGCGCAAAATTTGAGCAGATGCTTGAATATCTTATTAATGAAGACAAATCAAAAGCCGAGGAACTATTCCACGAACTAGTGGTAGCTAAATCTCGCGAAATTTACGAAAATCTACTAGATGACGACATCCAAGTAGAAGCATCTGACGAAGATGACGAAGAAGAAGATATGGAAGAAAACTTCGATATGGGTATGCAAGAAGTCGGAGCTGATCCGGCTGACGACATGATGGGCGACCTAGAAGCCGGTGACGACGCCGAAGGTGGCGACGAAATGGGTGACGAAGAAGGTGGTTCAGAAGCCGCTACTAAAGATGATGTCATGGACATCAAAGATGCTTTAGAAGACCTAAAAGCAGAATTTGAAGCTATGCTAGCCGGTGAACACGGTGAAGAAGAGCACGGTGAAGAAGAAATGGGTGACGAAGAAGAAATGGGTGACGAAGAAGAAAATGAAGGTCACCAGTTCGAAGCTTCTAACGATGATGACGAAGAAGAAGACGACATGGAAGAAGGTATGGTCCGTGAATACGTTGAGAAAGTTGCACCAGCTAAAATGGGTGACAACGGACAAAATTCTCGTTCAATAGTAGCTGGTAAGAATGATATGGGCGGTACAACTGCTAATATTGCCAAAGGTGGAACAAGCATGTCAGGCGGTACTAAAGGCGGCTTACTAAACCCAGGTACAAAAGATTTGAACTCTGGTAACGTAAATGTTCCAGGTGGCAAAGCTGGTGTCAAGCATCTTAAAGGTGTTAGCAAGCCAGCAGGTGGCGACAACGGCCAAAATACAAAGAGTACTTTAGGCCGTTAATCAGATGAGTTTCTACTTACGTGAAAACTTGACTTTCGACCAAGCTCGCATGGTTGTGGAGACTGATGGCGAATCTGGCAAAAACCTTTACATGAAGGGCATTTGTATCCAGGGCGGCATCAAGAACGCAAATCAGCGTGTGTACCCTGTGAATGAAATTGGCAGGGCTGTCAAGACACTAAACGACCAGGTAACTGGCGGATATTCAGTTTTAGGCGAAGTAGATCATCCAGATGACTTAAAAATTAACCTAGATCGTGTAAGCCATATGATCACAGAAATGTGGATGGATGGCCCAAACGGTTATGGTAAAATGAAGATCCTTCCTACACCAATGGGTAACCTAGTTCGCACTATGTTAGAATCCGGTGTCAAGTTGGGAGTTAGCTCACGCGGATCCGGGAACGTCAAGGAAGACGGTTCCGGTGAAGTTACAGATTTCGAGATTATCACAGTGGATGTGGTAGCTCAACCATCAGCCCCAGGTGCGTATCCAACGCCCATTTATGAGCATATCATGAATACTCGTGGAGGCTATAAGGCATTTTTAACATCACAAGAAGTACAAGGCGACGCAAAGGCACAGAAATACCTGAAAGAAAGTCTATTGAAAATAATAGGCGGACTCCAATAACAAGGGAGAATCACATATGTTGGACGCACTTAAACAATTATTCGAGAACAATGTGATTTCTGAAGAGATCAGAGCTGATATCACATCTGCTTGGGACAGAAAGATCCAAGAGAACCGTGAACAAGCTACTCAACAACTACGCGAAGAATTCGCACAAAAATACGAACATGACAAGCAAACAATGATCGAAGCTATCGACAAGATGGTTACTGATCGTTTAACTGCTGAGATCCAAGAATTCACAGAAGATCGCGCACAGCTAGCCGAAGCGAAAGCCAAGTATGCTGTTGCAATCCGTGAACATTCTACCAAACTAAATGGATTTGTTCTTAACAGTCTAGCTAAAGAAATCACTGAATTACATGGTGACCAAAAAGTTATGGCTGAAAATTTTGCCAAGTTGGAAGGTTTCATTGTAGAAGCTCTAGCTAAAGAAATCGCTGATTTCTATGAAGATAAGAAAGATTTAGCTGAGACAAAAGTACGTCTCATCAAAGAAGCTAAAAACCAATTTGGTCTATTAAAGACCAAGTTTGTAAAACAAAGTGCTGAGCTTGTTGAATCAGTTGTTACAAAAGGTCTCACAAAAGAGATCGGACAACTTAAAGAAGACATTGATCAAGCACGTCAAAACGACTTTGGTCGTAAGATTTTCGAAGCATTCACTACTGAATTTCAGCACAGCATGTTAAATGAGAAATCAGAAACAAGCAAGCTGTTACGTGTAGTTGCAGAAAAAGATAAACAACTCGCTGAAGCAACACAAGCTATTTCCGAAAAGCAAGCATTGGTAGAAAGTACACAGAAAGAAGTTTCTCGTGCTCAAGCTACTGCGGCTCGTAAGGAAGTAATGAGTGAGCTTCTAAATCCTTTGAACAAGGATCAGAAAGAGATTATGAGTGAGTTACTAGAAAGTGTGCAAACTGTCAAACTAAGAACTAGTTTTGACAAGTATCTACCTGCTGTACTAAACGGTAGCACACCGGAGAAGAAGAAGGCTCTTGTAGAGGCAAAAGAAATCACAGGCAATAAAGAAAATCATAGCATTAGTAGTGCTAAAAGCCAGGGCGAAGTAATAGACATTCGTCGCCTAGCTGGATTAAAATAAGGAGAAATTTATGTCAGAACTACTAGAAAGCCGCTGGCAAGAAACTAAAGAGGCACTATTAGAAGGCCTTCAAGGAACCAAGAAGAGCGTTATGGCCACTACTCTCGAGAACACTCGTAAGTATTTGTCAGAATCCGCTACTGCTGGTGCCACTTCTGCCGGTAACGTTGCAACCCTAAATCGTGTGATCCTTCCAGTGATCAGACGTGTAATGCCAACAGTCATTGCTAATGAACTAGTTGGTGTACAACCAATGACTGGCCCAGTTGGACAAATCCACACATTGCGTGTTCGCTACAGCGACACATACAATGCAGGAACATCTGGTGCAGTAGCTGGTGAAGAAGCATTATCACCATTCAAGATTGCTGAAAGTTATTCTGGTGCTACTTCAGGACGTGCTGCCTCAACAGCCGCTCTAGAAGGCGTAGCAGGTAACAAACTAAGCATTCAAATCTTGAAGCAAACAGTTGAAGCCAAAACTCGTAAGTTGTCTGCTCGTTGGACATTCGAGGCTGCTCAAGATGCACAAGCCCAACAAGGCATTGACATCGAAGCAGAAATCATGGCTGCACTAGCGCAAGAAATTACAGCTGAAATCGACCAAGAGATCCTAGCATCTCTAGCAAGTTTAGCTGGTTCACAAAACTTCGAAACGTATGATCAGAGCAATGTATCTGGTACTGCTACATTCGTTGGTGACGAGCATGCCGCATTGGCAGTTCAGATCAACCGTGTTGCTAACCGTATTGCTCAGCGTACACGTCGTGGTGCTGGTAACTGGGCCGTTGTAAGCCCAACAATGTTGACAGTGTTACAGTCTGCTACTACAAGCGCATTTGCTCGTACAACAGAAGGTACATTCGAAGCTCCAACTAACACAAAGATGGTTGGTACATTGAACAGTGCTATGAAGATCTATGTTAATACCTATGCAGGTACAGACGACATTCTAATCGGTTACAAAGGTTCTAGCGAATCTGACGCAGCCGCTTTCTATTGCCCATACATTCCATTGATGAGCAGTGGTGTTGTTTTAGATCCGTCAACTTTCGAACCAGTCGTATCATTCATGACACGTTATGGTTATGTAGAGTTAACAAACACAGCGTCATCTCTAGGTAACGCTGCCGATTATCTAGGTACTGTTCAAGTAACTAGCGGTGAACTAAGATTCAGTTAATCACTGACTTAGTAATAAAGTCAAAGCCCACTTCGGTGGGCTTTTTCTTGACTTAAATATCTGATGATAGATCAATATACTGTTACAGTTCCTAATGTTATAGACAACATATACACGCTGAAATCTAAATATCCTTCGGATAATAGAAGCAATGTATTGGGCTGGCAATCAAAACAATACGGAAACTTTAAAGAACTCACATGGGCAGAACCTCTACTAACAGCTTGTTTACAAGCAATGAACACTGATAAAAGTGTGCATAAGTTTTGGTTTAATATTAATCCTACGGGTGCATACCACTCGTGGCACTGCCACGGAACAGCCGTAACCGTTGGGGTACTCTACTTGCAAACTTCTGAGAACAGTGGCAATATAGAGTTTAGAGTTGATAAGACTGAGTCTTTTATTGTTCCCTATCCAGGCTTGTTATTAATATTTCCTGCTAAGTTATATCATAGAGTAGCTGTCAATGAATCAGCAGAAAACAGGATAAGCCTAGCCTTTAACTTGAAGGACTAGATAAATACTTTGTATGATTCGCATGTCGCGAGTTTTATGCGGTACCCCACCGCGTACGGCCTAGAACGCCGGTTTTTAAGGAGAAAACAAAATGGGACGTCCTCTAAATAAGAAATTTTTTGGTAATAGAAACATCGGTCGCAACGGTCGTGAAGGAACAACAGGTAGAAGCCACAACAGCCATGGTGAAGGAACAATGCACAGCGTACCAGCAGGTGATGATGGTATCGGCGGTAAAGGTATTGCCAGTTATGGTTCAATCGTAGCAGGATCGGGTTGGACAACTCAGCCTGACGCTAGTATTAGTAAGCCAAGTCTACCAGGCGGCGTAAATGCCGTTGGTACATTCCACTATAAAGCATTATCAGCCGCAGTCGCAGTAGGCGGAACAACAGCTTACCCTGTTGGCACAGTAGTAGGTGTTACTGGCGGTTCAACTTTTACTGTGGCTACATTAGCAGGTGCTACCACACTTTCAACAGTGACTATTGGTACAACAGCAAACTTAACATTTTCTACAACTACACTACCAATTGCAGTTGGTACATCAATTTTAGTTGGCGGAGTTGACACAGCAGGGTGTAACCTAGCACTATCAACATATTACATCTCAGCAAGTCCAGCACCAACCGCTACAGCCTTTACATTAACAGATAGTTTTGCCAATGCTATTCTAGGAACTAATACTCTTAGCGCAACAAATGCTGGAGCAACAACTGGTTTGACATTTACAACACGTAGTGGTACAGCACCTGCAGGTGTAGTAGCAACTGTGACTAAAACTGCTGACGGTGATCGTACAACATTTGCCGCAACACCACTAGCTACAACTAACACAGCGAGCGCAACAGGCCTAACATTGAATGTAACTTATGGATTGTTAAGTGTCTTAGTAACAGAAAAAGGGTCTGGTTATGTTAACTCAGCAGATGCGGCTCTAGTATTTGATCCGGCTGCAACTCCAACTAATGCAAGTGGTGTGGCAGCTTTTGTTGCAGATACAGGATTTGTTGGCTCTGCAACTAATCAAGAAAACGCAATCATCGCTCGTGTATATTATGATGAAGAAGTTCAGATTGCTGACATTATCAAACAACAAAATGCTCGTAGCTATGTTGTTATTGTGCAAAGCAATCCAGAAGATCCAACAGATACCGACAAAGATGACGAGCCAGCACTAGCTAAACTAGTTAATCATGTGCCAGTTGATAATACTCCAATAGATGCCGAATACCCTCGTGCAAGGGAAATGACTATTCGTGCAACTGATAACAATGGCAACACATACTTTGTTACCAAGTTGACAGCGCACAAAGCAAGACTATGGCGCGATACAAACAACGAAACAGCTTGGTTGTTTACCAACGGTGAGTCAGCAAAATGGACTTTTGGTGCTACTACTGTTGCTACAGTACAGATCGAAAACGCTTAATAGTAATAGGGGCTTCGGCCCCTACAAGGATAAAACATGTCAAGAATTATACAAGTAAACGATTCCGACTACAAAGTTAAAGTTCGTTACAACGGACAAGACGACAGCAATGGCGTTATCACTTTAGACGTTGGTGCAAGTCCTGGTAATGTTATTGTTACAGGTGACCTAACGGTTTACGGAAATACCACAACAGTAAAGTCAAGTACAGTATCAATGGTTGACAACATTATTGTGATTAATAATCAACTTGGCGAAAATGGACAGCCCACTGGCAGCGGAATTTTATCTGCTACCGGTGAAGCTGGCATTGAAATAGGCCGTGGAGTTTATAGTGCAGGACAGATGTTGTTCAGTGAGAGCCTATGGTGGTTTGACAATCAGACCAACAGCAACAAGCAAGGTGCCTTCGTTTTCAAAACAAAGAATACTTTACTAGCAGGCATACGCACCAACAGTATTACTACCAACGACAAAGATCAAAATTTAAATTTACTTGGACCAAGTCCACATCCTGGCGAAACAGGAACAGGCACTGCTATTATTGCAGTACATGGCGTAGTCAATTACGCAGACAGAATTAATAATAAGCTGTATGTAGAAGAAAATCAAATAGCTTATGAAGAAGCAATACCAAACGTTAAGTGGGTCAACGGTGCAATTGCAAACTTTTTTAACGTAACGCCTCCAAACTTTATTGCTCGTAGTGACACACGTTTTCAAGTATTTGATACACAAAACGGTGAAGCAGAAAGCAAAGCTTCGTTGCTAATAAACGGTGTGACAAATGCTGAATTTAAAATTGGCGCATTTAGCACACAGAATTTTAGTTTTTCAAACGGCACAATAGCCACAACTGATCTAGGATTAGATCTAGTGTTAAGAGCCGCAGGAACCGGCTCAGTAACAGTTGATGACGCTTTAAAAATCACAACAGCCGCACAGGATCCTGCTCAAGCACCTGGCAGCATAGTACTTTATACCAAGCCAGAAACATTTGGCGGCACTGGTATATATTTTGTAAATAATGAAACAACAAGAGATGAATTAGTCAGCCGTAGAAAAGCATTAGCCTACAGTATGATATTTTAAGGACACATAATGGCAATCAATAATCAAACATTAAGTATCAGTGGGAATAATTTATTTTTATGTCCTGCTGACGTGGAGTATGCAATCACCTGTGTGGTATTTTGCAATTACTCCGCATCAACTGTGACTATTAATGTGTATGCTGTACCAAGCGGTGGCGCAGTAAGTAATGCAAGTTTAGTTATTAAACAGTTAGAATTACCAGCAAGTGAAACATTTACGTTTGACACAGAAAAATTTGTATTGAGTGGCGGCGATAGATTACATGCAACTTCATCTGCAAATGACTCAGTATCAGCTACAGTAAGTACCATGCGAGTAAGCTAATGAAGTTTTTAAAGAAAAGTCAACTTAACTTTCGTAATGTAAAAGACGATAGTATTGCTGTACAGATCAGCAATGAAATCACGTTGGATACACACAACGCAGTTCGTGTGCCAAAAGGAACTACTAGTCAGCGCCCAGGTGGCATTGACAGTATTAATCCCACAAGTCTTGGACAGTTGAGATACAATACAACATCAAACGAATTGGAAGTATACCAAGGTGCCGGCGGCCGTGCCGCATGGCGCAGTCTTCGTTACAAAGAATCCACACAGATTGTGCAACAAGATCTAGGCACAGGCGACGATGTAGAATATATCTTTGGCCCTTTAAATCCTGCACCCCCAACAACTGATCTAGTTGACGATAAATCAACTTGGTCTGGTGCTAATCTTTTGGTGTTTGTTGAAAACGTCATGCAGTTGCATACTACCAACTATGTGATTCTGCAAAATCCCTGCCGTGTTACAGATACTGTTATCAGTTTTGTTCATGTAGCCAGTCCACCCAGTAACAAAATTCACAGTGCTAATACTGCAACTGTTAATTGGGTTAATAGAGGTTACTACATTGGTCAATCTATTACCATAGCAGGTAGCAACAGCAACAGTGGCACTTATACTATTACTAATGTAACTGCTAGTGACATAACAGTTAGCCAAACAGTATCTAACGAAGCAGCCGGTGCTTCAGTGACCGTCCTTGGATTAAGTAGTGCAACCAACGGACAATCGTTTGCCAATGCCGCATATCCAACGGGCTATTACCTACAGTTCCAAGGTCCAGTTCCTCTAGGCACTGTAGACCCCAAGCACGTGACCGTGCTACACGGTTTCGACCAATAATCCAAATCCCAATAAATATACTATAAGGTACTGTTAGTACCAGGGATTATCTATGGCAAAACAGCTGGGTCGAATTTCAGGAGCACTACTTAACGCAAACTTGTTGCGTGAGGGTAATGATCTTAGGTTTGAAAATCAGCTACTTTATCTAGATGTAACAAACAAAAAACTCAGTGTTAACAGCACTCCCATTAACAAAGAGTTGTATGTCAACGGCACCCTACGTACTGATTTTATTATCATAGATGCTCCAAAGATCAATGTTGGTAATTTAGAAATTGGCCCCAATGATCTAATAAAAGCAATCAGCGGAACTGTGGTCTTATCGGGTAGTGATTATGTCAACGCTCACAATATTAAAACTGATAACTTAGAAATTACCGGACATGCAATATCAACATATACGCCAGCTACTAACATTAATCTAAGTCCAACTGGCACTTTAGAAATATATGCTGACACAAATATTACAGGAAATCTACATGCTACAGGAAATATCACAGCAGATGGCAGTGTGATATTTGGTAACAATAACAGCGACAATGTGGCATTTAGTGCAGACGTTAACAGCAATATTATTCCAGATCTGGATATTACCTATTCATTAGGTAGCGATTTAGCCATTGGAGGCAAACGTTGGGCAGACATTTACACTGCTCATGTCAACGGCCAAGCACTTGTAGCCAATACAATTGGCAGTGCAGGCATAAGTGTAATTCTGCGTCCAGGTAAAATATGGTTTGTTGCTTCTAACGGGGCTGATACGAATCGAGGTAACCATGAAAATGGTCCCTACGCCACAGTCAAAAAAGCATTAAGTGTGGCCTCAAGCGGCGACACGGTTCACATCTATCCAGGTACATATACTGAAATATTTCCCTTAACAGTGCCTGTAGGAGTGACTGTAAAAGGCACAGGACTACGAGCAGTTACAGTACAGCCAACTAGCGGAACCAATACCAACAATGCATTTTTACTTAATGGTGAAACCGCAGTTAGTGATCTAACAGTTAGTAATTTTTATCAAGGATATGCATTTAGCTTTGCGGCAAACGCAAAAACAACTACTCGAAGTCCCTATATACAAAACGTTTCAGTTATTACCAGTGGAGTTAATGCGGGTAAAGGCGCTCTAGTAGACGGTAGTACGTGTGATACCACTACATATGAAGCCGCAATGTTGTTCCACAACTGTACATTTATTACTCCGGGCGTTGATGCTCTAACAATGACCAACGGTGTCCGTGTAGAGTGGTTAAACTCATTTACCTACTTTGCCTATCGTGGCCTATATGCTACACAAGGTGTTTTAGGTCTAGCCGGACTGGGAGTTAAGTTTGGTGCTGAAGTACGTGCTATTGCCAGTGCCAGCGTTTATGGAACTTACGGAGCTGTAGCAGACGGTACAAATACTCTAATGTACTTGATTGAATATAACTTTGGTTATGTTGGCACAGGCTTAGACTCCAGCAACGATCGAACCCTGGTCATACAAGCCAACGAAACTGTAGAACTTAATAGCGGTAAAATTTATTATCAAAGTGTTGATCAACAAGGTAACTTTAGAGTAGGCGATCAGTTCTACGTTGATTTTGATAAAGGCACAACATCAATAGATATTACTTCAGCTGTAGTAACCGGTGCTAGTAGACTAATTATTGGCACAGCCCCTAATCAAACGTTTATAGATTATAGTAAAATAGACATTGGTGATTTTACACTTCGAGATAACACTATTCTTACTCGTAGTCAATCGTTTGAAATAACACCTGCAAATGGACTTTCTATACTGACACAAAATGTACAATTTGCTAAAGATTTATATACTAGCGGCAATATTAAAGTTGAAGGCACACTAACTGTTGGCAATCAAACTACAGATACGGTTAACTTTGCATCAGAAGTTACTAGTAATATAATACCTAAAACAACCGGCACATATAACTTAGGATCTGGGATACCTAATAAAAAGTGGAAAAATACATATGTTGTAAGTTCGCAAACAGCAAACATAAATTTATCTACAGATATTATTAGTGCAACTAGCGGAAATCTTGTATTAAGATCTACAAATAAAATTAAAGCTGATACGTCTAACGTGGTTATAGATAATAATTTAACTGTATCTAGTACTAGTTACTTTAATAATGTATCAATTAATGGAGCAGTTACACATACAGGCAATTATTTAGGAGGTGCTACACTAGCCCCAACTACCAATACTCGTACAGGAAATACACTTATAACAGGTCAAGTTATAACCAGCGCAGGCGGAACTTTTGCAAACATAGATATTGCAGGAACTACTTTATCAAGTACTAATATCACTCTGGCGGCAGCTTCAAATAATATATTATTTAAATCAGGAACAGATGTATTAACTTTAAACGGTCCCGTACTAAGTAAAAAAATACAATTTGCTAATACCGGGCAAGGATACATTAAATTTGCCAACATGGGCGCATTAGCTATGCCTATTGGTGATAGCTCCACTAGAGAACCTACTCCTGAACCTGGCCAATTTAGAATAAACAATCATGTGGTTATAGAGTTTGTAGAAAATCCTGTTGTAGCCGCAGAGGTATATTCAGGAAATCCATCAGAGGGCGATAACGGATGGATACCAGCTAGGGGACTTGCCGCAGAAATATCCTACGAAGAAGTTGAAGCAGTCCTTGGTTTATGGGGCATAATCCTGGGCTAAATTTCCAAACAGCTAAATAATATTACTGAGGGGTTTGACCAATAAACCCCCGATATCAAACTGTGGTAAACCCGCAATGTAAGGTGGTTAACCGTGAAACACGGGGTCATTAGGAGAGCGCATGTCCATTGGTCGCATTTCGGGTCCGCTCTTAAAAGCAAATCTGCTTCGTGACGGAGTTGATTTAGCGTTTGAGACAGACCTTCTATATCTCGATGTGAATCACATGCGTATCGGCGTGAATACCGATACTCCTACACATGACCTGCAGGTAAACGGCACAACAAGAACAACATATTTAGAAACTGACACTCTCAATGTCAGCGATATTACCATTTCTGGTAATACTATCAATAGTTCAACAGGCATTTTAAATCTAACAGGATTTAATGGCGCCGCAATAGTATATCAAAACAAACTTAAAATAGATGCAGTTACACTAGATGCTAACACCATCTCAACTAATACTGCTAGTACTAATTTAGAGTTGCGACCCAATGGTACCGGTACTGTAGAAATATTTGCAGATACTAATGTTCATGGAAATATTCACGCTACCGGCAGTATTACAGCAGACGGTGATATTACAATTGGCGATGCAAATACAGATAATATTGTATTCAACGCTGACATTAACAGCAATATAATTCCAAATACTGATAATACATTTACGCTAGGTGCAAGCAACAAGCGTTGGGCAGATATTTGGGTTAACACAATTCACAGCAATGCAATTGCCACTGACAACTTAACAGTTGACGGAATACAGTTAACATTACGCCAGGGTAAAATATATTATGTTGCTACTAACGGTACTGACACAAATAGTGGAACACACCAAAACGACCCATTTGCTAGCCTAAAGAAAGCAATAACAGTAGCCGCCAGCGGCGACACAATTTTCTTATACCCAGGTACATATACTGAGATATTTCCCTTAACTGTACCCGTGGGAGTGACTATCAAAGGTGAAAGTTTACGCTCAGTAACTATACAGCCTACAGTAGGAACTGTGGATAAAGATGCATTTTTGCTCAACGGTGAAACAACTGTTGAAGATATAACCATTACAGGTTACAGATACAATGCTTCAAATAATACTGGGTATGCATTCCGTTTTGCTAACAATTTTACAGTAACTACTCGCAGTCCTTATGTTAGAAACGTCACAGTCATCAGCAGAGGAAGCGTAACTAGTGCAGGTGATCCTTACGGATTTGACAGCAATGACGCAGGCAAAGGCATTCTATTAGATGGCTCAGTTGCTAACATCGCCAGTAAAGAAGCCGCTTGCTTGTTCCATAGTGTAACATTCTTTACACCAAATCAAGAATGTCTATCAGCAACCAACGGAACTCGAGTTGAGTGGTTAAACAGTTTTAGTTACTTTGCAGATAAAGGAATGTACTTATACAGCGGATCAACAGGATTTGCTAATGCAGGCAAAACAGCTATTCGTCTAAGCGGCACTACAGGAACATTTAACGTTGGCAATACTGTAAGTTACTATGACACTGACGGAGTTACAGTACTAGCCAGCGGAACTATTGCTAAAAAAGACACTGACGGAAAGATTTATCTAACTGGAAAAATCACAGGACTGGTAGTTGGCGGAACATTATCTCAAGATATTCGTAACACCACAAACGGAGCAACCGCTACCAAATTTACATTAGTTGATTACAGTGATTTTGGTGTTGAGGTCCGTGCTATTGGCTCTGCTACGGTTTATGGTAACTATGGAGTATATGGTGTAGGAGCAGGAGTAATTGCTTATTTGATTGGACATAGTTTAGCATACATTGGTGCAGGCAAACGCAGTGATAATGATGTAACATTTGTGATTCAAGACAATGAAATAACGGAAGCCAGTGGCGCAAAGATTTATTACAACTCAGTTGATCATAAAGGTGATTTCCGTGTTGGCGATTTATTTTATGTTAATCAACAAAACGGCACAGTACAGTTTACCAATGCTAGTGTTAATATTCAATCAGACGCTGGAGTAACATTTACCAACGGTGCTAACACTACCTACATCGACGGTACAAAAATTGAAACTGGTAATCTAAGACTTACAGGTAATACTTTTAGCAGTACAACTGGTCCTATCAATATTACCAGTGCAAATGATCAAATCAACTTTACTAACAATGTAAACATTGCAGGAAATCTTGATGTAGTTGGCAATGTTACCATAGGTGGCAACATACAAGTTGGTGATCAAACTACTGACACTGTGAGTTTTGTTGCTGGCGTAGACAGTGATTTATTACCAAGTACTGACAACACATATGACTTAGGTAGTAATAGCCTAAGATGGAAATACCTATACACTAACGAAATAAATGTTGGCGATATCAACATTAGTAATAATACAATAACCACAGTTGGACTAGCCACTGATCTAGTACTTAAAGCCAGCACCGGCGGCATTATATCAATTCCAACTAACGATGTTGAAATTACCCAAGACCTTAGAGTTAACGGAACAACCGTACTAGACGACACAGAAATTACAGGAACAGTAACTCATACTGGTGATTACACACAAACTGGCAATTACACACAAACTGGTGATACCAATATAACAGGTACACTAACCACTACTGGATATGCACAGTTTGAAAATATTAAAATTGACGGAAATACTATTGCCACAACAACATCTGGCACAGATTTAGTACTAGATGCAACTGTACAAATTGGGAATTTTGAAGTTCGGGGAAATTTGATAAGTAATATTATTGCTGACAGTGTTACTGAAATATCAAATACAGGTACTGGTTATTTTAAAATAGGTGGCAGTGGCGGATTTGTTATCCCAGTAGGAAACACAGATTCCAGACCCGCAATCGTAGAAACAGGTATGGTTAGATATAATACCACAGACGGCAGAGTTGAAGTCTATACTGGAACGTATTGGTCAGGTATAGCAGGAACAGTTGGTGGCGTAACTGCCGCAGAAGCAGAAAGTTTGGGCATCACGTCCGCAATAATGTTAGGATAACAGAAAAATGGCAACGAATTTTAAAAACGTATTAAAAACAGGTTTAGGAACAGTGGAGTCTACTATCTTAACCACAGGCGCAAACGCAAAGACTACTGTTATTGGTCTTAGTTTGACCAACATGACTAACGGTATTGTGCTGGCCAATATTAGATTAACGGATCCAACAGGTGACAGCGGAAGTCCAGTTACAGCATACTTCATAAAAGAAGTTGTTATACCGCCTAATCAAAGTTTGAGAGTAGTTAACGGCGGTGAAAAGTTAGTATTGGGACCATCCACAAGTATTAAGATGAGTGCAAACTTTGATAGTAGTTTAGATTTGGTAATGAGCTACGTTGAAATAGTTTAAAGGAAAAGATTATGACTTATTATGCAGGCGGCGAACTTAGTTTAAATGATATATTAGGTGAAGGTAATCCTAGATTTTTCTACGGACTACAACGCACAGATGACGGTACACTTTATTTTTATAAAATTGACCAGCTCAAAGATTTTGATACAATTACACTAAATGCTCCCGGACCTAATGACGGCAACTTTGAAAATTTTGAGTATGGTATTGATTTCTTTGATGGTCGATTAGCAACTGATCACAGTCGGCCCTATCCAAATTTAACTTTTGATCAGTATCGATTTGACGGTAAAAATTGTTATTATTATATTAACGCCAACGGTGAATTAGTAGTGCGAATTAATCAAGCATACACATACGACCAAAGCCAAATTGTAAGTTAAAACAAACAGATAAGTAATAGAGAGATAAGGAAAATATAACATGGCAGCAGAATTTAAGATAGGTAGACTACGATATACATGGGCAGGCGCATGGGCTCCTAGTACTGTATACGCACGAGACGATGTAATTCTTAATGACGGTAAAGCATACACTTGCCTAATTCCAAATACATCCAGCGCAAATTTTTATACAGATTTGTATGCTACTTTTCCTTGCTGGGCACTGGTAGTTGACGGTAAGACATGGACAGGTCCGTGGCTAACTAACTACTCATACGGTGTCGGACATATTGTTGTTTTTGGCGGCAAAGTTTACTACTCATCAACTGCACATACTAGTACTACTTTTGCGGCCAATGTGGCAAACTGGACTGAATATACAGAGTCTGATGGGTGGAAAACAACATGGACTACTAACACAATTTACGGTGTTAACGATGTTGTAAAATATGGCGGCATTGTTTATAAATGTACAGCTAATCATACCAGTGCTGCCGATAATATTCTTGGACTTGAAGCAAACTCAGCAAGCTGGACTGTATACTACTCTGGCGTTGATTATAAAGGCGCATGGAGTTCTGGCACACGATACAAACTAAACGACTTAGTTAAACTTAACGGCAATATTTACATTTGCACACAGTATCACTCGGCAAGTTCTACATTCAATGCTAGTAACTTTAGTATGTATACGCCAGGGCAGTTATTTAAACTAGTATGGTCAAACGGAACCACATATCAAATTGGTGATTCAGTATTGTTTGGCGGCAATGCATACATTAGCAAAACAGCAAACAATGTAAGTAATTCTCCAAACACTAGTACTGCCAACTGGTCATTGTTTAATATTGGATACAACTCAAGAAATACTTGGACGTCTGGCGCTAGTTATATGCCTGGAGACCTAGTAGCACGTAATGGTCTTTTGTATAAAGCAACTGCAAACAGTACTGCACAAGATCCTAATACTGCTACTGTGAGTACTAGTTATGTTGCTGTTGGTAGTGCAGGAACTAAACTAAATGTGTCATCCGTTACTAATATTTCTCCAGGAATGACACTGTCAAGTGATAGTTTTTTTAGCGGACAAAAAGTATCAACTGTTGTAACCAATACCGCATCGGCCACAGCTACTCTTACAGCACCAACAAGTATAACTATCAGTTCTTTTACATCTAAAACAGGAACAGGTCCTTATCTAGTAACATATGCGATACCAACACAATCATCTGCACCGGCTACTGGTGTGCAGTATGTTGTAAGCGGTAATACTAATATTAATACTAATTCTATAGTATCATGTACAGCTAGTTCCACTACCAGTATCACACTGAGCTATGCTATTGACCCCGGAACATATAGTACTCTTACTCCTACTACAATAATTCTAGCCAATGCCAGTATCTTAACACTATCTGGTAGTGTTACGGGTACGTTTGGGACTGGCATGGAAATTTCAGGAAGCGGTATAACAGCAGGCGCATATATTAGTGCCGGGTCAGGAAATACCTGGACTGTTGCAACCAACCAAACTGCAACATCGACTACTATCACCGGAACTAACCATTACATTACATTATCAAAAGCACCAGATACTACTATAACCGATGGTCAAGTATTATCATTAGTTGGTATAAACTCGGTCTATTGGTCTTTGTTAATCCCCGGACAACAGTGGGCTAATCGCTGGGTTTCTGGAAATACTTATTTTGTCGGCGATGTGGTTTCTTGGGCCAACGGTACTTATGTTTGCGTAAACTACCAAGCGTCATCTCTGAATACTAGTCCAGATCAAGACACTAGGGGATCTAACTGGGTACTGTTGATTGCACATGATCTTAATAACTCGCTAAATGTTCAAGGCGATTTAAGAACATTCAAAGACGGAAAGCCTAGCGTATTGCCTATTACTAGTCCACTTGGCGAGATTGACACATACGTATTAGCTGTATTAACTGACGTACCTAATTGGAAAAAAACAAACGTAGTAGCATCAGTATACTATGTTGACGCATACAGTGGTATTGACTCTGCACATTTTGGTAGAACATGGGATCAACCTTGGAAAAGCATTAGATATGCTTGCGACACTGTCACAGCAGGATTTTATTTTCCAAATGCAGTGGCATTATTAAAAGCCAACAAAGGATTTATGGTCGCAGAAATGCTACAATGGATGTTTTATCAAATGCAACAAAACAACAGTCCATTTAGTGCAGATAGTCTATGGGATATAAACTACACCCAACGCGATGCTGAAAGAATTATTGATGCAGTGATTTACGATTTAAAACGAGGTGGCAATAGTCAAATAGTCGCGGCTACCTTATCATATTTCTTTGTTGGTACTAAAGATCAGTTTATAAACAGTTTAACCGCAGCCTCTGTTGTTTATTACAGTCCAGCACTTAACTATTTGTTATCATTGATGCAGAGTATTGTAACTAATACTGTGCCAGCTGTTAACTATCAAACAACTAATGGAGTAGCCGCAACTAGTGTTGTGTATCAAACTATTAACAACAGTTTAACCGCTGAAACTAATATAGCTACTAATATTTCAAGTCTAATGTCTATAGTTACTACAGCATTAACTAATCAAAATACTTACCTAGTACCTAGTTCTAACACAGGAATCACTGCAATAATTAATGTTAAGACCGGAACATACAGTGAACAGTTACCCATTGTTATTCCAGAAAACGTTTCAATTGTTGGTGACGAACTACGAAGTTCAGTAGTCCAACCAGCAACTAACATTACAATGTATTGTACTGACACTATTGCTACCGGCAACCCGGCAACTGCAAATACTATGGTTGTCAACAGTACTGTGGGATTAACAGATCAAATGCCATTGCAGTTTATTAGTCCTCCAGTTAACAATGCAATAACATCGTTTGGCGGAATAACATCGGGACAAACATATTATGTTGTGGGTAGTAGCATTACTAGCACATCATTACAAATAAATGATGGACCCACATTTACATTTACAGGCAGTGGTGTTATCGGCAGTAATATTATATCAAATGTTATTAACATTACATCACTAGCAGTTGGAATGAAAATAACAGGTGTTGCTGTTGCAAATAATACCTATGTATATGCTTTCTCTCAAAATGTTAATAGTATTGCTACTATTACTTTATGTATAGGATACCCCTTAGCTGACGGATATGTATTTGTAGCGGCTAATCAATCAGTAGGCGGCACTATTCGAACACTTACTGCTAGCGGAAATCTAGTACAGTTTACTAATGGCAGCGGTAGTATGACAGTCTATGCAGGCGACTGTTTAAAAAACATGTTCTTAATGCGTAACGGAACAACTATTCGTAACTTATCATTATACGGACTAAAAGGAACAATTACTGGTGTTAATCAATATACAACTGCAAGACCAACCGGGCCTGCATATACTAGTTTAGATCCAGGAAATGGTCCAAACGATACTAGTGTCTGGATTATTCGTAAAAGTCCATATGCACAAAACTTAACAGTATTTGGCGATGGTGCCACTGGTATCAAGATAGATGGTACATTGCACAACGGCGGCAGTAAATCAATTGTATCTAATGACTACACTATGGTAATCAGCGACGGTATTGGTATCTGGTGTACTGGCCCTGGCGCAATCACTGAAGCTATTTCAGTGTTCTCATATTATGCTTATGCAGGATATTTTGCAGAATCTGGCGGACGTATTCGTTCAGCTAACGGTAACAGCTCATATGGTACATTTGGGGTTGTCAGCGAAGGCTATGACTTAACAGAAGTTCCGTTATCCGGAACAGTAAATAATCAATCACAACAAGTCCAAGCTACTGTTACCAGTGCGTTTGGTACAACTGACCAACTATTAAAGTTAAACTATAACAATGCCGGTTCAGGATATTACAAACCTGTAACTAATATGCTAAAATATAGTAACGAATTTCTTACAACTTGGACTAACGATGCTAACTTATCGTTTATTAAAAATAGTACTGCACCAACAGGGTATACAGAAGCATGGTTACTTACAGGATCAACAGGAACTCAAGGTACAGGCTATATACAACAAAGTATCTCAATCAATCCAGCAGGGTACACATATACTAATATTAGCGGCGCTACTCAGGAAGGTGCTCCTGGCAACAGTGCAACATTTAATATTACCGTTACACCTACTGCATATGTAGTAACAGTAAATACAGCAGGATCACTATATCAAACAGGAAATAATATCCTTATTAAAGGGTCAGTGCTTGGCGGAGTAGATACTGATAATGATTTAACAATTGTTGTAGGTAACTTATCAGGTACTGGTATTTCTACTATTTCAGCATCAACAGGAACTGTACCTTTGGGTAGCAGTCAAGCATATACATTAAGTCTATATGTATATGCAGGAACATCAGCAAGTGTCGATATTCAAGCTGTGTTTTCTGGAACAACTACAGTGACCAGCGGTATTAACTATAACGTATCTAGTCACACAGTGACACCGTATAGCGGAACAAGTCTTACAAGTTCAGCAAATGGCGGAATATTACCAACTAGTTATGGCGCACAAAAAACTCTAGCAAATGGTTGGTATAGAGTTTGGTTCTCAGTTAGTGACTCAGTAGGCGTTAATAATAATTTAACATTTAAGTTTTTCCCACAAGGCGCCAATGCACCTATAGCAAACACTTATTCAATAATTTACGGAAGCCAAGTAGAAATATCAGGCAATACAGTTTCTCCAAAGTTCTATCTTGAAACAACAACTAATAGATTTACAGCGTATGCAAATTATGAAATTGTTGGTGCTGGCGCAAATGCTCTTTTATCTGGAGACGAACCTCGCAGTCAAGCAATATTTAATGCAAGGATTACAACAGACAACAACGGATTTACTGGAGGTTCAGGTTATGCAAATAGTTCAAATACTGCTCAAGATGGCGGTCTTTATAGCATTAAACTAGCATCAACCGATCAAGGACTTTATAATTATCTTGGTATGCGTGTTTTTATTAACTCAGGAACAGGAGCAGGACAGTATGGATTTATTTCATACTATAACAATGCCGCCGGAGTTGACTCAAATGGTATTGCTACTAAAACAGCACTGGTATTAAAAGAAAGTTATGATCCGTTAACTATAATAACATCAACATATAACTCAACACCAGCTAATAACTTACTAACATTGGCATCAGGAACTGACGTAAGCCCGTGGTATGTAAATCAAGCAGTACAGTTTATTCCAACTTACTATACAACAACGGCAACATCAACATCTGTTGACACTGTAGTTGCTACTGCTACTGCTGGAGGTACTATAAACACCATTTCTATACCTACTGCTAGTTTATTATTGAACATGCCAGTAACATTCGGTGAAGGCCCTTTTAACATCACTCCAGGATACCAATATTATATTACCGATATTGATTATGTGAATAATGCAATACAGATATCAACCACGCTATCGGGTAATCCTATCGATCTAAATAACGTAGCAACTGGTTCTCAGACCATGTCTTATCCAAGATATTCTGGATACATTAAAGCACCAACTGCAAATATGGTTCCAAATATTCCTATTCAGTTCACTGGTGTGGCACTAGGTGGTGTAGTATTAGGAACAAACTATTATATTAACGAGATCGTTGACTCAAATAACTTTACAATATCCACAAATCTTGTAAAGTTAACTACAGTTGAAACAGTAGGTACGCCAGTTAGTACTCCTATTAATCAAGTAAAAGCCACAACAACGTCGTTAGTGCCAATGACTCCAGTAGTATTCAGCGGAACAATATTTGACGCGGCAATTCAACCAGGCGTAGTTTATTATATCAGTAATATTGTCGATGCCGCCGGTTTTAATCTTGCATCTAGCATTATTAGAACAACTGTAACTAATACAGAGTTCAGCACTAACCTAGTTACAGTTGATGACGTAACCGGATTTATTGCAGGACAACCTATAATATTCAGCGGAATAGCGGCAGGAAAAACATTTGGTAACATTGCTCCTGAAACTGTATACTATATTCTAACAATTAATGCTGTTACTAATAAAATTACAATCAGCTCAGATAAAACAAATCCATATATATTAACTAATAGAAGCGGTTTAATACAGGCAAGAACATGCCCAGAACCGCTAACATTAGGAGGCGGTACCGGATCAATGACACTAACTACTACCGGAGCTAAGACAGTAGTTACACATAGTGTTGGAAACATTAGTACTATGAATGGAACATTCTCAACCAGTTTATTTGGCGGAGTAAACTCTTATACCATTTATTACATAACTGCTTTAACAAGCGGACAAAACCCAACTTTATCAATCAGCACAACACAAGCGGGAACTCCACTCACATTAACTACTGGTGTAGGTAATATGAGAATGGCCGCAAGTGGATGGGATAATATTACTCCCGGAACTCCTTCAGTGATATCACTAGATTCTACAAGTGCATACTATATTGAACCTAGAACTGTAGCATCGGCTCCGCCGTATTCACAGACTTCAGGAACAGTGGCAACATCACTAGTTGGTGGAGCATCTTTTACTAGTGTTGCCTACGGAAATAACTATTTTATAGCTATTCCAACAACTGGTACTATTGGTGCATCATCAACTGACGGGGCAACATGGACTTCAATAAAATTACCAACAGGGATAACAGCATGGTCTACTATTGCCTACGGAAATAACTATTGGATAGCATTGGGAACAGCCACAGGTGGTGCCTCTATTGCGGCATATTCTAATTCAAACGGATTAGGTTGGAGACAAAGTTCATTACCTTCTACATCCACATGGAATAAAATCATGTACGGCAACGGAACATTTGTTGCCATTAGTAGCGATAACACCCGTGCAGCCTACTCAACAAATCAGGGACAAACATGGACAGCAAGTAGTTTGCCAAGTAGTACACAAACAACATTAACCGGCACACCGGTAATAAGTACTGCACAACAAAAGTTTGGAATTTCTAGTTTATCTTTAAACGGTTCAAGTTACGTTACTGTAGCAAGTGATACACGCTTTGCCTATAATAACGAAGATTTTACAATTGAATTTTTCTGGAGACCAACTGCTCTCGGTACACAGCAAGTATTAATCGATCAACGCAGTGCTAGTAATGATGCGGCAATCTATTTAGAGATGAATACTGCTGGAAATATAAGATTATTTGTCAACAATGCTTATCAGATTACATCTAGTGTGGCCTGCTCAGCAGGATCTTGGAACCATGTAGCAATATCAAGGTCTAGTGGAATAACTAGGATGTTTGTCAACGGAACACTAACGCCAACAACTTATACAGATGCTAATGCCTATGCGGCACGCCCTATAGTAATAGGAGCATCACGGACAGGAGGAACTGTTGCCACTGGTTATATTGACGAAGTAAGAGTTACTAGAGGCGTTTCTAGATACTCAACCACATTTACGCCCTCATTGTTTGCCTTTACACCAGATGCAAATACCATGCTGTTAATGCACTTTGATGATATTAATGGAAGTACGGCTATCACTAGCTCAATAGGATCATGGGTTAGTTTAACATATGGTTCAGGAATATTCCTTGCTATTAATAGTAACGGACAAAGCGCATGGAGCACCAACGGTATTAGTTGGACATTGTCAACATTACCGACTAGCAATGTTATACTTAGTGGTGTTAGTATTGCCGGTGGTGCTGGACAGTTTACTTGCACAACAACTACTACTCAGTTAGTTGTTGGACAGTCGGTAGTTATCACTGGCGCAAACTTAACTCCGTCCGGTACATACGGTGCAGTAACAAACGGCACATATTATATCAGTGCTACTGACGGCAAATCAACATTTGTATTATCAGATACATATGCACACGCTATTGCTGGTACTAATGCTATAACAACAAGTTCTGGTACACCTAGTGGGTTAACATTCTCAGTAGGAGCACCAGCATATACTAGCGTGTCATTTGGTAATAACAAGTTTGTGGCAGTTCAATCTGGCACAGGTCTACGTTCAGCAATTAGTTTTGACGGCGCTAACTGGACCCAATCATTAAACTATATGTCTGCTACTAAGGTAAGATACGGCCAAGGAGTATTTGTTGCCATTAACTCAGACAGTACATCGGCATGGGCAAGCGAGCACGGTATTTCTTGGACCAATAGAACACTAACTTACGGAAGTATTGACTCAATAGTATTTGGAATAACTAGTTCAAACATTGGAGTGTTTGCAACACTAACTGGCGACGGTAGTCAATCAGGAAATGCAACAGCGATTAGTGAAGGTGCAAAGGCACAAGGCCGTCCAACTATCAATTCGGGCGTAATCACTGCATTGTCATTATGGGAAACTGGCTCAAACTATGATCCAGCACTAACAACTCCTACTATCAGTCTTATAGATTATAACGTATCAGTATCTGCTACATTAACTCCTCGAGTCGGCAACGGCGCAATAGCCAACCCAACATTTATCAATAGAGGAACTGGATACAGTACAACGTCTACAGTGGTAACTATTACTGGAGATGGTTATGCTGATACATATCAGATAGGATTAAACTTGATTGTCAGTAATCTAGCATCAGTACCGTTAGTTGGAAGTAACTTATCTATTGCAGGGAACAGTCAGATTTATAAAGTAACTAGTGCAAGTGCAGTATTTGGAACCACAGCTCCGTTTATTGAAGCAACTATTCAAGTGTCTCCTGAGATGACTACAGCAAAGAGTCCGGCACATGGAACTGCTATTCAGTTACGCCAACTATACAGCCAGTGTCGTGTAACTAACCATGACTTCTTATTAGTTGGTACAGGTAATAAGGCCACAGCTAACTATCCATATACTGATATTACAACTGCTCAAATTCAAAATCAAGCAGTTGAAACTAATCAAGGACACGTATTCTATTCAAGCACAGACGAAAACGGTAACTTTGCTGTAGGCGGACTATTTGGAGTTCAGCAGGCAACTGGTACTGTTACACTGAGTGCAACACAATTTGGACTAACCGGTCTACAAACATTGAGCCTAGGCGGCATTGCTGTAGGTAACTCAAGTGTAGTTGTAACGCAGTTTAGTACAGACAACACATTTGCAGCCAACTCTGACGCAATAATCTCGACACAGCGAGCAGTTAAATCTTACTTAACAGGCCGTTTAAGTCAGGGTGGTGCAAATACCTATACCGGTAACTTTATTGCAGGTACAATAAGTGTTGGTGGTCCAAACTATATGAAATCAACAGTAGCAGCCGGGCTACCTGGATCTGATATTAAGATGCTTAACAAGGTCTATATTACTGGTTCTAAAGTAGATGGCGGTATGGCAGCATTAGACATGTTTATGAGAAGCGCAAGAAATCGTTAATTACAAACATAAGAAATACAACAAAGATAAATACTATCAGAGGATGATATAAAATGGCAGAATTTAAATTAGGTAGAATTAAGTTTGTGTATCAAGGTACATGGACAACAAGTCACAGCTATGTTGTTGATGACGTTGTTACAAATGGCGGAAAAACTTTCATTTGTGTAATAAGTCATACTAGTTCGGCAGCATTTGCTACAGATTTAGCAGGCATTCCCGGAGTCACTAAGTGGAACTTGATTGCTGACGGTTCAACATGGAGAAATACCTGGGCCGGTACTACCTATTATAATCCAGGCGACATTGTCATCTGGGGAGCAACTGTTTACATTTGTAAAACAGCACATACTAGTCAAACTTACTTAGAAGATGATCTAAGTAAATGGGATACATTCTCTGCAGGATTCAAATGGTTAGGTGCATGGACAACCAGTACACGATACAAAGTTCGTGATTTAGTCTACTACGGTGGAAGTAGTTACGTTTGTAAAACACAACATACTAGTGCCGCAACTGCCGCTAGTGGCTTAGAAGCCGATAGTGCAAACTGGGATTTATTCAATCAGAGTCTTTCATATCTTGGAAACTGGAGCGGTAGCAGTGTAAGATATAAAATAAATGACGTTGTCAAGTCCGGAGCAAACTTATGGATTTGCACTGCTTATCATACATCAACCGGCACAGCTATTGATACAGACAAATTTGCTATTTTTGTCAACGGATTCCAATTTGGCGGCGCATGGAGCTCAGCTAGTGATTACCTAGCAGGCGATGTTGTATCATATGGCGGTAATACATATACTGCCGTAGTAAACAATGGATCAGGAAGTCCACAAAATCCAAGTACAGCAACTACCTATTGGAAACTATTTACACCTGGACTAGTATATTCTGGCGAATGGACTTCAGCTACATCTTATAAGATTGGTAATGTTGTAACATTAGGCGGTTATACCCATGCCGCTACTGTCGATAACAGTGTTCAAACATTAACTGTTACAGGTACAACTATCAGTACCGACCCAACTCGTCCTAATCAAATTACAACAAGCGGTAATACAAGCGTTCTATCTGTTAACATACCTGTTACATTTGCATCAGCAGTTGGCGGATTAAGCAATACTGCAACATACTATGTAAAAACTATTGTTGATAGTACACACTTTACAGTCAGTGCAACAGCACCTAGTGGGCTTGCAGGCTCAGTATTTGTTATAACAAGTACTACAACAAGTCAGTCAATAACTGCTACAACTAATCCAAGTCCTCCATATTCTACATACTGGAATAAATTAAGTTCTGGTATCCGTTGGGCATCGTCCGCTAACACAACCTACACAAACGTTGCAAGCTCAAACGTAAGCGCAACTGGCAGCGGAAGCCCAACATTCACTGTGACCCGCACAGGAACTGCATATTCAGCAGTTATTGGTAGTACTACAGGAACAGGGTATACAGTCAATGATACATTAAAGATTTTAGGCAGCGCCTTAGGCGGTGCAACTCCAGGTAATGATCTAATTGTTAAAGTAGCAACTATTACTGGCGGTGGTGGTACAGGTCCTATTGGCACTGTTACAGTTTCTAGCGGATATGCATCAACTTGGAAAACAGGTGTTACTTATGTTGCAGGCGATGCAGTTTATTATGGAAACAGCAGTTACATCTGTATCAGTGTTCACATTGGTTCTACTGGTGTAAACGATCCTATTAGCGACACAACTGCAACTTATTGGAATATTTTGTCAAGCGGAGCAGACACGGGCGCCTTAACTACACAAGGCGACATGGTATACTACGGTACTACTGGTCCTGTACGTTTACCAATCGGCACAGACGGACAAGTACTACGTGTTAATGGCAATCAGCCAGCATGGTCGTACTACGGCCAACTACAAAACATTGTGTATGTTGCCCCAAGCGGTACTGATACTACTGGAAACGGACAAGGCCTAACACTAGATAAACCATGGGCAACATTATTATATGCTTGCCGACAAATTGAAGACGGTTATCTAAATACCAATGCTGGATTATTATTAAAACTTAATAAACAGTTTATGATGAAAGAAGTTAACAACTTTATTCAAGTTAACTATTCATTTAATGTAACTGGCACCAGCGGAAGCGGAAATACATTTATTGTTGGTGGTTCAAGTACTACTAGTCAGATAACTACTGCTAATATGTATTACGGAATGCCTATTACATTCTCAGCAGCCACTGGCGGCATAACCGCAGGAACTGTATATTATGTAAACACAATTCCTTCTACAACAACATTTACAATTAGCGAAGCGTATCAATCTGGTATAACTCGAGCAATCAGTGCTAGTAGTAGTACAGCATCAGTTGCAGCCTTTAACTACGTACAAAGCAAAGCTGAACGCGACACCGGAACAGTAGTTGACGGAATTATATTTGACTTAACTCACGGTGGCAACTTATATACTGAAACTGCAACACAAGCATATTTTAAAACACTAACAACATTCACTAGCACAGGAACTACGCAACAAGCGCCAGTATTTGCAGGAAGTTTAATATACTTAAAAAACACATTATTCCCTGCGGTACTATCTAACTCAGCACCGGCAGTTAACTATCAAACAGTAAACGGTGTTAGCACAAAAGCTATTCAAAATATTACCGGTGTGGCAACTACTGTAGTTGAAAGCAGTGCATTAACAATAGTACAAGGACTAGCAAGTATTATTACTAGTTCAATATCAGCAAGCTCTTATGGAAGTATCCCTCAACTATTACGTCCAAATACAACAATTTATTTAAAAACTGGTACATACAACGAATACGGTCCTATCGTAGTTCCAACATATACTGCCATTGTTGGTGACGAGTTACGTAGCACCATTGTTCAAGTTTCAGGTGCTAATCAATATTTGGTCAGCGACAAACCTAAAACAGCAGTGGCATTACAACGTGTCCAACAGTTGATACCTGCGATTGTGAATAACGTACCAGTTAGAACTACAACTGGAGTTACAGCAACTCAACAATATATTAATGGTAGCGCACAAACACTAGCAACTACTACACAAAGTATCGTAACAAATGTGGCAACATTACAGTCTATACTAGCTGGCGGATTAACAGCATTACCTGGTTATGCAGTGGCTACTGTTACTACTAGCACTGCTAGTTATTCAGTAAGCGGCGCAGGCTCACAAACACTATCAACTCCGGGATTATTTGGTGGTTCATTAACTAATACAGCATACTCTGTTACCGGATTGGGAGTTGCTGGATACACTGGCAACGTCACTGGCTCAACAATTGGATATGATTCTGCTGTTACAAATATTAATGATAACATTTTATTCTTACAACGAGAAGTTGCAGCCTATTTAGAAGGTTATAGCGGTAGCGGATTTAGCTGGACTGCATTATCAGCAGGACAAAAGAGTCAAACACTTCGCGACATTGCGTTCTTACTACAATCAGTTAAGTACGACTTAACCTACGGTGGTAATACACAAAGTCAAATTGACGGACTAGCTTACTGGTCGTTGACAAATAACACATTGACTAGTGCGGCAATTATCGCAGGTGCAACAGCGGCATTAACTCGGGTACAAACAGTTATTCCGTACATTATTAACGGCACAACAGCTGGTTGGACAAAATCTGCTAACAATAACGGCACACAAGTATTAACAGTGGTTGGTACAAATGCCACTGCCGCATTGTACGCCCAAGCATTGATTGGTAATGTTATTAATTGGATCAACGGTACAAACACTCCTGCAAGTGGCGGCAGTTTAAGTACAGGTGCTGGATTAGCTGGAACAGTTCTTCCATGTTTAATATGGGAAAGTGCCGCAAACTTATTAGCATATAATACAATACAAGCACAACGTACAGCTATTCAAACACAAATCAGAACATTTGTTGCAACACAATATCCAACAGTTGTACCTAGTCTTGATTTAACCTATCGTGATGCAGGTACTATTATTGATGCATTATCATATGACATGCTATTAGGCACTAACTATTTTAGTACTGTTGCGGGTCGTGCATACTATAGAGCAAATACATCTGCTCAAACATTACTAGGTAGCAAAGAACTACAAGCTACACAAGATTCTATAGATTACATTAGTTACATACTTGGAAGTATTGCTTCTAATTTAGGAACATTGCCAGCAACAGTTGGTGATGCAGGAAATACTTCTGCAGTTAACCTTGTTGTTACAAATACTAGAGTCATCCAAGATATGTTTGCAGGCGGTGGCGTAATTACTGGCCCAACAAATCCAAATTATCCAAAAGGGTTGTTACACCAACCAGCAATCAGCATGCCAACGGTTACTGGATATAACTCATCATATCTAGCAAACTATGGCGATGCTGTGACATTAATACAAGCTAACTATCAGTTTATCAAAGATGAAATTGTAAGTTTCTTGAACACAGATGGAGTTTTAACTGGCTCAGCACAGTGGAGTTCTTACAGTGATACTTACAAAGCAGAAACATTGCGCGACTTAACTAATATGCTTGACGCAATCTGTTATGATATGACATATGGATGTAATAGCCAATCATTGATTACCGGAAGCTCATATTACAGTTTGAATACTGCACAATTAGTTGCACCATATCTACTTGGTGTGCAAGAAGCAGTATCTAGATTATCTGTTATCCTTGGACAAATTGTTCAGAAGACAAGTGTAACACGTAGCACAGGAAACACCACTACACAATATACAACTGGTACAGCTGGATCTGCGGTATCGGCATCATTTGCACAGGCTCGTGTTGCTGATATACTATATTGGATTAACAATGGCGCTCCTGACACATCAGCCGCAACATTTACTGGTACTATCAGTGGAACAACACTAACTGTAAGTTCTGTTACAGGTACTGTTAAAATTGGACAGATTGTTACAGGCGGATCGGTTGCTGTAGGCACCTATATTACAGCAGGTTCTAACTTGCTTTGGACAGTTAGCATAAGTCAAACAGCTACGGCTACTGGTTCTACTCTAGTTATTACCCCAGTAACATCTGGAGCATACGCACTAGCAACCACAGCAAATAAAGGATCATTTGATGCTATCCAAGCTCGTGCAAGTGAAATTGCAAACGATGCTCAATCATGGGTAACACGTTTTTATCAAAACGAAAGTCCTATCTTAACACTAACAAATCGCGATGCAGGATATGTAGTTTCAGCACTAGCATACGATGTATTGTTTGGAGGTAACTTCCAAAGTATTCAATCTGGACGTTTATATAATAGTTTAGTTCCTTCCGTTGCCACATTACACACTAGCCTTGCAGACTCAACATACGGCGCACTTGGATTTATTGGCGAGCGTGTTAAAATACTTGCCGCAAACGGCGCAGTTGTACAAACTCAAACCGTTATTGACGAAATGGTCGCACAGATTTATGGACAGCCTACAAGTACAGCAACATTTACTGGTACCATTACTGGCACACAGCTAGTTGTTAATGCTGCCACTCTTGTAGGAACTCTTGCTATTGGCATGACCCTTTCAGGAACTGGTATAGCTAATGGAACAAGCATTGTTTCAGGAAGTGGAACAACATGGTTATTGAACTATAATCAGTCAGCAGCCTCAACTACTACAAGTATTATTAATGTAACTACAAGTGTAGTATTAAACGGAACTACATATACTAATATTCTTACAGCAGGTAGTACAAGTGGATATGTTCCGGGATTAGTCATTACACTTACAGGAACAAGTATTAGTAATCTTGTAGCCGGCACATACTATATTAAACAAGTATTAAGCTCAACACAGTTTACAGTTAGCCAAACATATCTTGGATCAGTATTTGCTATTAACAGTACTGCTACCGGAGCAATGACAGCAGTTGTGTATGGTATCTACGGCGGACTTGCTCTAACTACAAGTATTACAGCCAGCGGAACAACTATACCAGTTACTGCCGTAACTACAAGTACAAACTTGATTACAGTAGCAACTAATGCTGGTATGTATGTTAACATGCCAATTACTTTCACTGGATTACCAGCAAACATTACTACAACAGCAACAGCAATTACAAGTAATGCAATTACGCTGTCAAGTGTCACTGGTGTAGCTGTAGGACAACGTGTTTGGTTTACAGGATTTGCACCGCAAGCAAGTGGTACAGCTTCATCAATCGTAGCCTACCAACGCTATTATGTTCAATCAATAGTAAGTAGTACTATTACCATTGCCGCAACATTTGGTGGATCAGCTATTACACTAACTAATGCTACTGGCTTAACACTAACAGCAACATTTGATGCCGCTGGTGGTCTAACTCCGGGTAATATCTATTGGATTAACAGTGTAACAGCTGGAACATATCCAGCAGCCGGAACAAGTATCACAGTTACAGCTACTTATAAGAGCGGTACTGCATTAACGATTACAAATTCTTTAACAGGATTAACAGCCACAGCTACTGCCGGTATGCCAATCAATCAAGGTATTTGTGATAAGAACACTAACGGTACTATCCAACCTTGGAACAACCCAACAGGATCATATGGTTCTGCTACTGGTTACAATAATACATTGTCTACAATACAAGGTGCAGAAGTTATTCGTGCTAATAAGGCATTCTTAGCTAGTGAAATGGTTGCTTATGTGCAATCTATATATACTGCAACAGTTACTACTACAGTGTCAAACGGAACCATTACAACTAGCGGAGCACATAACTTAACAGTAAATGACCCAATAGTGTTTACTAGTACAGGATCATCTATCGATCTTTCTATTGCACTAGGCACAGTATATTGGGTATTAACAACACCAAGTACTACAACATTTAC
>Ga0114962_10000349_pt1 | contig 40182 bp, 52 predicted proteins | sample C_130820_MF_Meta_FD_87017 | JGI IMG/M metagenome (GOLD analysis project Ga0114962, IMG submission 87017) | Freshwater microbial communities from Lake Croche, Canada to study carbon cycling - C_130820_MF_MetaG | ecosystem: Environmental > Aquatic > Freshwater > Lake | place: Lake Croche, Canada...
ATGGTCTGTGCCTGAGCCAGCGTCTTGCCCTTGAGCCACTCGGTGACAAGACTAGAACTAGCAATAGCAGACCCACAACCATAGGTCTTAAATTTTGCATCTGTTATGACTCCTTCATGCACTTCAATCTGAAGTTTCATTACATCACCACAGGCCGGAGCGCCAACCAGGCCCGTGCCCACGTCCGGACTGGTTTTATCCAGTACGCCTACATTGCGGGGATTTTCATAATGGTCCAGTACTTTGTCTGAATATGCCATGTTATGCCCCGAAAGATGATCCACAACCACACTTGCTGGTGGCCTGAGGATTTTTTATTTCGAATTGTTCGCCCATGAGACTTTTGGTATAGGCTACCACTGACCCCTGTACATACTGCATGCTCAGAGCATCTACCAGTACTGTCACACCCAGTTGTTCTATGACAAAATCATCGTCATTCTGTAGTTCGTCAAAGGTAAAGCCATACTGAAAACCACTGCATCCTCCGCCCTGTACAAACATGCGAAGTTTTAATTCAGGATTGCTTTCCTCGGCCAACAACTCTGTAATTTTATCTGCTGCAGACTGCTCTATGGTTATCTGGTCCATATGCTATTTATATCAGCACAACCACCAGCGATATATGCCCCAGAGGTCTATGAAACTAAATATGATGTTGTGCCAGAGCATGGCCGGATCACGTCGAAATACATACAGCCCCATGAGATGTCCTGCAAAGAAGGTCAGGAATCCTATGCGGCTGTATTCAAAATTACTGCTGAGTAAAAGAGCACTGCCCAGAAATGTCAGGCTCATGATCCATTTAAATTTTTGATCTTTACTCAAAGAGTCGACTCCATTTTGCTAATTTTTCTCGTTTGGTTATCTCGGCTCGGGTCACATTATTACTATCTATGATGCCCTGTTCAAACAGGATGTCTATCATGCAGATTAGATCGCCAACTTCTTTTTCCAGCTGTTCACGATTGGTTGTTCCGTCACCCGCAGTTAAATACGGAGTATCCAGCCCAAAGCGTATGATCTTGCAGATCTGCTGAGTTACCTCAGCACATTCTTCTGCGGCAATGATCAGCGCTTCGTGAGTTTTGGTGCCCAAGAGAGGACTCGAACCTCCATGACTTGCGTCGCCAGTACCTGAAACTGGTGCGTCTACCAATTTCGCCACCTGGGCCTGTTCCATTAAGCAGTGCCTGCTGTTTTCTTTTCTTGAATTTCTTTGCGACGAGCTCGGACCAGTTTGCCAATTTCGCCCAGTGCTTTACGAGCTCTAGCAGCTGACGCTTTTACGCCTTTGGTTTCAAACTTGTCATTTTCTGCTACATATACTGTTACTTGTTCTACGATCTGATCATGTATCATGTTAAGCCTCCTTGGCTTTGAATAATTTTAATTTTGTTACTCTTTGTAGTCCAGCTGTTATGCGACGCTGAATTTCTTTGGTAATTTTTGCTTTCTCTTTCTTTACTTGAGTCTTATCTACTAGGGATGTTAATTGTTTAACATTAAGTGTACGAAGACGGGGTTTACCACTCTTGTAGGTCATGGGATTGTTATGACGTTTACTTTTGTGTACTTTTGGTCCAGCTGCTGCCATTATTTGGTTCCTTCGGGTGTTAGTTCGCCATCAATGATTTCTTTGAGCGCAGCATTGATGGGTTTGTAGGTCTGTGGGAGAATTTTACCAGCTGCCTTGCAGGCAATGGTGTATTTGCGTTCTATGTCGCGAGCCCGAGCTGCTGCCACCAGAATCAATTTATACTGTTCTTGGCCAAACATTCGAACTGCTCGTTGTACATCTACTCGGGGCGCTTCTTTGGGTTCACCTAGCATTACATGATCATAGTATTTCATTCAAATTCTCCATGTTAAAATAATATTATATGATACTATGGTGTTGCTGTCAATCTTTTAATTTTTTTAGTAACTCACCATGGTCTTTGATAACTTCTTCGAGCTTTTCCATTTTAACACTCCAGTCAATCTGATCAAAGTTACGATCAAACTGATCTGATGCTGGTTTACTCTTGATAAAATCGCCAGTGATATCGTTTTTTGTAGTCATATTAGTATAATTTCGGTGGAAGTTTGTTTTTGCTTACTTCACGTTCCCAGCGTTTGACGGCAGCTGCCTTCTTTTGCTTGCGAGAGGTCGTGGGCTTGACATAATGTTCACGCAACTGTAGTTCACGCAGCAGATTACTAGCTTCAATTTTGCGTTTGAATTTACGAAATGCAACTTCAAAAGGAGCATCACCTACATGGACTGTTGAACCATCCAGGTTATTTTTATTGGGTTTTTTAAATATTTTTTGTGCCATAGTCCTATATTTATATTAAAAATTTACGGGCCATTGCTGGCCCTTCTGCCTGGTATTGTGAGTTACTTGCCATACCAGCTAGTCGAAATGGCGCGTTACGTTCCATTGTCTGGATCTTGCTCACTCAAGCTCAGGGACTACCTGCCCTGAATCAGGTTACTGGCGGAAATGGAGAGATTCGAACTCTCGAAACCTTTCGGTTTGCTTCGTTAGCAGTGAAGTGCCTTCGACCACTCGGCCACATTTCCATTATACAATTATAAGGGATTTTTAGTTAACTGTCAAGCACTATTTTGCTAGCTGAATTGTTTTTGGCGGTGTAATAAGACCAGAACCAAACACCTGATCATACTGTTTGGATAGTTCTTCAACTGGATTGGCATAGGTAACAATGTATTTGTTATCAAGTACAAACTCTTTGTTTTCTGCATAGGGCATCCAACGAGTCATGCCCAGGTTGGCTGGACCGCCATTGGGATTTTGACTTAGATAAACAATACAGGGATTTTCAATGGTAACTGTATCACCACTGTGTTCTACAACATCACCAATTAAGTCTTCGCCTGTGCTAAGGCGCATCAATTTTACGTTCATAATAACTCCAAAAGTGGGGGCCGAAGCCCCCGATTAATTATGTTTAGTCTTTAAGTTTTTCTTTCTCTACCAGTAATTCCTGTACTCGGTCAATGCCAGTGCTGACGGCCGATACTGATCCAATGGCAATCTTTCTGGGTTTTTTAGCCTCGGGTATGATGCGTTCCAGTGCAATGGTCAATAATCCGTTTTTTAGATTAGCGCCAGTGACAATGACATCATCATTGAGTCCAAAAGTGCGAGTAAAGTCTCGGGTAGCAATGCCTCGGTGTACAAATTCAGAATCTTCTACAGGTGTTTTGTTACCTGAGACTGTGAGTTTGTTTTCGGCATATTCAATATCAATTTCAGCTTCGTCAAAACCAGCTACGGCCAGTTCAATGGCATAGTTGATGCTGCTGAGCTTGGTGATATTGTAGGGTGGATAGCCTGAGGTGTTGCGTGATACTGCTTCGGCTACTTGATTTAAATGATCAAAGTGTTCGTCAAATCCAACAAAAAATTTATCAAAGTCCCTGAAACCAGGGCCAAATACAAAAGCGTCTTGTAAAGACATGTTGTTCTCCTTGTTAAGCGAGTTTTATAAAATGGTTATCCCTAAGGCATAACCAGGCTGTTTAAGGTCCGTCCCAGGACCTGATATTTATAGTGCTTCTGGTGTTTCTGTATCAGCGTCGTTTACTGCTTTGAGCAAATCGGCCTGAAGTTTTTCACGATCTGCATCATTGCGATCTTCTTCTGGGACCTGAGGCAGGCTCTGACCACGAATTTTTTCAATCAGCGGTGCTACGGTTTCGTATGGCAGTTTTGCCAATGCCAATAAAATAGCATTTACTTCGTTGATGCTTAGGTCTAATTTAATCATTATTTTGTTCCTTGTAGTTACGTTTCTTACCAATGTTGTACTTGGTCTGCAGGTTCCATTGATTTTTTTCATCAAAGTTCAGTATTTTAATCTGGCTCAATGGTGCCTGATCAGTATATTTATCCGCATCCAGGATCACCAGCAGACCCCAATCAGCCAGCAGTTTGGCTATGCTGTTGCGTCTCTGTATGTCATTTTTGCTAAGATCTGTTGTCTTACCATCCAGTGCAAACAACTCTTTGAAATGCACTATGAAGTAATGTCCTTGTTTGTGCAGGATATGACAGCTCTGATATAATGTATTATCTCTGCGTGAAGCTACACCGATGGGAGTCAGTGTTTCTCGAATCTTCAGGAAATCGTCAGGCTGAGCCAGTTTGACTTCCAGAGGATAGTATTCGAAGGGTAGGTCCAGATTAAAAAAATCTGTGATCATTATTCGCCACCTTTGTTCAATCGTTTTTTCATTAAAATAATCTGATCGGGAGTAAATAGAGGTAATACCTGGCGAGCTTTATGTATGCTATAACCATGATATTCTTGAATCACCTCTAACACTTCAACCGTTTCAGCTTTGATCCACTTGTTGTATCTTTTGCGTGGTCTAATAGTATTTATAAGAAAATCGAATTGGAGTTTGTAGTCCAGATGATGCCGAGCGTTCATTTCATTGGCATAAATCACGGTATCTGCACCAAAACTCAATCCACGATTAACAAAGAAGGCTTCTTTTTTACACTGTTCCTCGTTGTCCTCAGTGATTAGGTCTGTCTGATGGGCATTGATGGCATTGATGATATCCCAGGGGCTTACCCGAACTTTCTTATAGACTTCTTCGGTAATTTCCCTGGGCTTTTCGACCCCTAATAGATCGCCTAGCATTATTTAAACTTTACAGCTGCCATGATCTCAGTCAGGCAGGCTACCAGGTTAATTTCAGCATCGGCTACAAAAGCTGCCTTGTACTGATAATCAGCCAGCAATAAAACCAGCTGAGGAACAGTTTCAACATGCTCCACCAGGGTATCATAGAGCTTACGGAATATGGTGGCAGGGTCATTGTCTATGTTGTTGACCACCCAGGTGCGCATTTTCTTAAAGTCCTTGTCTCGCAGACTGTCTACCAGTTCCTTGACATTGATGTCCTGTAGATTTACCAGCACACCTTCGTCTATGTAACCACCCACACTGTAGCGTTGCAGTTCATTCAGCACTCGACGATAGTCTGGAAAATATCGTTCTACTAACTTGGCTACAGCCTTGTCATCATAACGTATGCCTTCGGCAGTTAGAATCTCTGTGGCGCGTTTGAAGAATGCTCCGGCAATTTTAGGTCTTTCGGCCTTGGGTAACTTGTATTCTATGACCGTGGTTCGGCTATGCAGTGGAGGAATGATCTTATTCTTAAAGTTACAGGTAAATATGAAACGACAGTTGCCTGAAAACTCTTCGATAAAACCACGCAGTGCAGGCTGGAATGCCCAACTTAAATAGTCAGCCTCGTCAAAAATAACAACCTTGGTCCTGCCATTGAAGCTGACCGTGGATGCGAATCCCTTGACCTTGGTTCTTAGTACATCGATGCCATTGTCCTGACTACCATTCAGTATGATGTAGTCAGCCTTGAGCTCTTCACACAGTGCTCGGGCAACTGTGGTCTTGCCCATGCCGGCTCCGCCACATAATAACATGTTGGGGATTTGACCCTGATCCAGGAACTGCTGAAAGGTTGCTTTAGTTGCTTCGGGTAAGATACAGTCTCTGATGGTCTGTGGGCGATACTTCTCCACCCACAGAAATTGCTCGCGGTTTGCTTCCATGATATAAACTCCAGATTAGATTGTAGATTTTGGATCTAGTGCTAACCAGTATTGAGGTACTTCGGTACTGGTGCTGGCAAAATGCAGGAATTTCTTCTTGCTTACTGCCACAGCATAATCTGCTGGTAGGATCTGGAAATTCTGAATTTCTAAGATGGCTTCAAAAGTCTGATCAGTAGTGCCCAGTGTTTTCTTCCAGGTCACAGTACGAGCCTTGCCTGCTACTTCCCAGGTTGCCGTAGTACCATCGCCTTTGATGATGATGCTTTCGGCATTACTGATGCCAATGGCCTTTTTAATCATGATGACTTCGGCTGCTGTTAGATTGAATGTATAATGCTTGTCTAATTCAATGCTCTTGCCTGCTGGAGGTGCAATGATCACACTTGGATCAGCATAGCGATATTCAAAAGTACTGCCATTGCTTGAAATGGTCAGACTATTTTCACCAAATTCAACTTCCTGATTCTCCATGTAGGATAACAACGCCAAGAAGCTGTTTAGGTCATATATACAGGCATCGACTGGAAACTGATCTGGCACTGTGGCCTTGGCAAAGATGCTTTGCATAGGACTTAGTATGGTTAATTCTGAACCAGGATAGATGCGAATATTATTGCTAATGGTCGCATAATTCTGCAGAATGTTAATGGTTTGCTTGCTAAATTTCATTACAAAACTCCTTCTGGTTTATCAATACTACTATTATAAGATGACCCTTGTACAGAGTCAATAACTTTATTCAGAGACATGCACAAGTCTGCTATGTCACTGTCATTATGTACTACAAAATCTTCACCTTGGCTTACCCAGGCCCATTCGCTGGCATGAACACCTGGCCATAATCTATCCATTTTTACTGCGTCACCAGTACGAGCCAATTGCCACCAGTAAGGTAATGCACCACGCTGTAGTCTGATGATTGAACCACCAGCATTCTTTATGGCCCAGATCTCGTTGGCAAAACGAACATCGCTTATGACTGTGTTGTGTGTTGTGTTCATTAATTTTCGTTCCAGGCTGGCCACCCAGATGTCATTGCTAAAATTATCTCGGCACACATCTGTACCGAAAAACTGGAGGACCCAACGCGGGGTAAGGTGAGGGATACCCAAGCGTTCGGCCCACCAGTCATCGACCTCTTCTCTCCAGGCTCTGGACTCTGCGGTCTGGCCCTGAAGTAATTCTCTGTCCCAATGGAAAATGTTGCTTACTGCATCTTTAAGTGTATTGGCAAAACTATCACGTTTAAAATCCCAGGCAGTGACCAGATGGTCTGCTGCAGTGTCTTTGCCGCTACCTATTAATCCTACAAAACCAATGATCATTTACAGACATCCTTGTTATATTTACGAATCCAATCCCGCTCCCACATGCAGGCATAGGCATCATCTTTGATCCAATCTTCCTTGGCCCAGCGGTCAAACTTGGCCTGACGCTCTTTTGAATGAAAACCAGGATTGGGTTGATCTTTTATTTTATCTACTACCCATTCACCGGCAGTATAGATTGCAGTCAGGGGACTGGGATTAATACCTGAATCAGCAGCGGCCGCTGGGACCGCTACCAATAATAGGATATTAATAATCCTGCGCATTATCTACCACAGCTGGACCCATGCCCGCTGCCGAGAACTGGCGCGTTACACTTTGGCTTACATCGGTATTAATCATACCATGATCGCCTGTGCTAGGCTTGTTCTGTGTGTCCATCTCATATTCAGGCATGCTAACCTCTTGATTTTCTTCGGGTTTATCTACCTTGTTATATAGGTCCATGAAGGCTGATTTCGTCTCATTATCAAAGCGATTAATACATAATTCAATGGCCTTGATACGGTTCTTACGGAACATGCTATAAGCCTTGACGATGTGCAACAACCTACGGGTACTGATAATTTCATCTACGCCACCTTCGGCATAGGTTTTACGAATAATATCAGCCCAGGTTACCAGCAGATTAGCAAACTCATTGTCTACTGTCTTGAGTTCGGCCATCTTGTTCATGATGATTTCTTTTTCTACTTTGGTGCCAGGAAATTCTTGCTCAACTGTTATGGCAAATCGTTCCAGGAATGCCTCGTCCAGAATCTGTGCAGCAATAAAACGACCATCATCAGTTCCACGGCCTTTGGTATTGGCTGTGGCAATGATATTGAAACCTGCAGCTGGATGCACTACTTCGCCAGTCTTTTTATTAAAGTATGGTTTGCCTTCTAAGATGGCCTGCAGACACATTAATTTATTTGAACCACGGTCACATTCGTCAATAAGTAAAATAGCTCCGCGTTTCATGGCCAGCAATACTGGACCTTCACGATAAACTATATTACCATCTACCAAAGTATTACCGCCAATAAGGTCATCTTCGTCGGTTTCTACTGAAACGTTTACACGTACACATTCACGACCTAGATCAGCGCAAACCTGCTCTACCATGGTGGTCTTACCATTACCAGACAATCCAGTTACAAATACTGGATAAAAGATATTGCTTGAAATGATGCTTTTCATGTCCTTGAAAAAACCAAAAGGCACATAATTTTCATCGCGACCTGGAATCATGTCGTCCACAGTTGTCTCCAATTTTTTCTGACGTAGCATGGGAACTACGGCCATGGCAGGCTGGGCCACTGGAGCCTCGACCTGCTGTTTGGGTTTAAGATTATACTTACCACGACCAACTTTAAACTCAGCTGAGTCAATGATAAATCTAGGAAATGGAAGACTCTTGGTTACTGCATATTCTTCCACCTGACGGCGAGTAACTATCTCACCAAATTTACTGCTCAACTCAGTTAAGAATTGATCTTGTTCTAATTTACTCCACTTGCTCATAATATAACTCCTCACCAGTTAATTAATTATACAACCATTATATAGGAACGATACTGAATGTCAAGCCTTTTAGGCAATCATCTGTATAAAACGATTCAAAAGTACTCGGTTCAGAACCTTGCCTCTCTGAAGCTTACGAAATGCCCGACCTATGTCCTTGACATTGGCATCGGCTGCTACTTCAAACTCATCATGAATGCTCATGTCATTTTTAACTATGTAATACTCACTGTATCCTGCCTTGGTCAGAACAGCTACCCGATCTTTTTTAAACTGTTCCATGATGCGTTCTTCATCTCGTATGTTGCTGGCATCGGTCCAGTCGGTCTGTGCTCGCATTTCGGACTGAACTGTATTACGAACATTATTGGTCAGATAAAAACCAACTATGTTACAGCCCGTGACCATTCTCATTATTTCTAACAGAGCCACGTTTAGACTCTTGCTGGCCTGACGACCTCGGAGTTTTACCTGAAGCTTGGTGCGGCTATCTGTGATAAATGAATTACTGCGCCAGCCGCTATCAATATAGGCATAGCGTTTGTCCTGTACTCCATCGTCATAGTAGCCATTGCCGGCTTTGATACACTGATCACTTTCGCCATCGGTCAGGATGACCATGTTGACAATCTCAGCACCAGTACGAGCCTTGAATCTTTCGAACACATTGCGGCTCAGCAACACCGTACTGTTCAATGGAGTGCTGTGCAGATGCTCGCAGGCTGGCATGCTACCTGACCAATTATAGTCATAGGTATTGTTATAACGGCCCTGGTTATTCTCCCAGGTCTTCTTGATCATGCAAAGGTTCTGCACCATTTTCTTATAATCATTGGCACTCATGATGTTGCTAAAATACTGCTGCAGTCTAAAATCATTATCTGTGATGGACAGCTGACCTTCGACATGAGCACCTCGGCGTAGCTGAGCCTGTTCCTGATAGATCTTGGTAGGACTTCCATCCTGCCAGAACACTCGGTTGTCATTGGTAAAACCATACACCTCGAATGGAATGTTTACCTTGCGACAAAATTCCACCAGGATCAGGATCTGCTCTATGACACCAGCAATGCTGTTGGACATGGAGCCTGACATATCATAGAACATGACCAGTCCGTGATTCTTGCCCTTGGGTATGCTGGTTACTTTAAGGAATAGGTCTTCGCTAAATTTATACTTGAACAACTGATCAACATCAATCTCACCGCTTTTGCTTACCTGAGCACGACTCAGTTGCTGAGCATTGCGACGCAATTCAAACTCTTTGACCAGGTAATTGATGAATTTAAGATTCTTTAATCTAAAGGCTGCATATACTTCGGCACGACGAGCTTCTTGCTCTGGTGTAAAGTTATGCAGGCTCAGCATGGTTTTATAATTCCATACATAAGGGTTAGCATCATATTCGCCCAGAGTATAGTAATTATAGGGCATGGATTTTTCATCTAAAAGATCTTTTTCGCGATCTCTAAAAGCACGATCAGTTAGGCTTTCGGGCTCTGTCATGTCCTGATATTCGTCGGTTAGATCTGAGTTTTGATTCGGAGCAGCATCGGCTTCCTGTTGCTCAGCGTCTGAGCCTTTGCCTTGGTCGTCCTCGGTCTGTTCAGTCTCTAACAGATCGCCTTCGGATTTCATCTGCTTGTCCTTGAGTTCTTCCTCGGCCATCTTATACAGACGCTTGGCTATGTCAACTACCTGATCCCAGGTTTCAACAGCTTCAATTTCAGTAATAAGATTTTGTTCAGTTTCGGTAAACTCTAGATTAAGAAAAGCACCTACCTTAAAGTGTAGATTGATGCGGTCAATGAATAGGAGATCATCGAGATCTGCATCATTTACACCAAAGAAGTCTTTTTCATACAACTCTTTATAGGCAGCATAGAAATTTTTACGAATGCCTGGGTATTCACGCTTGATGAGTTTTTCAATGCGAGCATCTTCCAGAACATTTAAGAAGCCTTTGAAGTGATCGTCAAAATCTTTGTCCTGAATCTGGTCGTGCCAACCAACAGCCGGAGTATATAAAGCATGACCAACTTCATGACCAGTTAATAGGTCATAAAGGTCGCTGCTCATGTCTTTCCAGGTAGGTAATGCAAGCAGTCTATTTTTGGTATCAAAATAGGCCGTGGGGATATTTTTGTGCTGAACCGTTAGGTTTTCTTTGGCCAGGAGTCTGGCCAAGATACTTTTACTTTGTTTGATATCCATTAATTAAGTCTCACCTTATTAAACATACAACCATTATATAGTAACGATGCTTGATGTCAAGCACTTAATCCCAGTAATTACCAGCTGCGGCATAATAAGAATTGGTCTTAACACCATCCATCCAGGCCCAGGAACCGTTATTCAACTTATCCATGACCTGACGATTCATCCAGACCATAGCCTGACTTGCGCTCTCAGCTATGACCTTGTGTTCTTCTTTACCTACCATAAAGTAATATGTCTGTCTTTTCATCTTTGGTTCCTTTTTAATTATCATACAAGTATTGTATAGGAACGATCCAAAAAGTCAAGCATTTTAGGTGTCTAAAAAATAGACACTTTCTATATCTGGTCAACCTTATATTATAGCAGAAAACACGCAGAAAGTCAAGCCTGCTAAGTCATTGATTATTAAGGAGAGTTTAAAAATCAGGGTCTACCTAAACTCTGAGTTTAGATGCAAAGGTATTTTTAAACTGAAATGGTGCTCTCAACGAGAATCGGACTCGTGATTCGTCCTTACCAAGGACGTGTTATGCCACTTAACTATGAGAGCCTGGTTTAGTCCTTGTTGGTCCACCAGTCTTCCCAGGGGAACACAATCCAATCGTCGCAGGCAGAATCCATGAGCAATTCACCATAGTAGTCACAGTCAAAACAACTGGTGCATTTTTCCAACATGGTGGCATATAAGAATATCTGATTAAAATATTCACCATCAACAAAATCTTTAATGGCCTTGAGTGTGGCACCTGAGTCATTGATGTCATCAACAATTAATACACTGCCACCAACTTTTTCAGCATCCAGGTAGGCCTGACTGAGCATTTCACTATCGTCTGGGCCAAACTCCTGAGCATTGTTGCGATCTCTGAGACTGTAGTCCAGTATGTACAGGGGCACATCATAATAATGGCTCAGCATCACAGCTGGTGTTAGTCCGCCTCGCACTATGCCAACTACAGCAGCAATCTTACGGTTATCTTTCTGTAAATGACGGACTATGTTGGCTACCAGTCCTTCGCTTTCTTTACAGCCAATATATCTTTTCTTTGTAATCATAATTATCCTTGCGCTATGCGACTAAAATTCTGATACTTCTCAAACTTAATAACACTACGGAACTTGTCAAATAAAACATCACCCTTGTGACTGATAACAAACACATTGGTATCATCGCCCAGGGTATTCAAAATGTTCATTAAATAATCCGTGGCATTATGATCCAGACTGCTGTCAAACACTTCGTCCAGCAACAATAAATTGGTGCTGGCACTGTTCTTCATCTTGGCTATGGTACGCCAGGTAAAAAGCAGAGCCAGATCGATGCGTTGTTTTTCACCTTCACTAAAACTTGCATAGGTAAAATCATCACGGTGGCGACTTTTGATGGTCTCATTAAACGCCTCGTCCAGCTCAAAACTAACAAAAAAGTCCATGGCGGCCAGATACTTGTTGACCAGTTTATTAATCACAGGCAGATACTGACGCACAATTTTTGTCTTGATACCAGTATCTTTTAATAAACTGCTGGCTATGTCCTGATAGTATTTTTCTTCGTTCAGTGTGGTCTTTTCGCTGACCAGTGTCATGACTTCTCGAGCCATGGCTCGTAATTTTTGCTTTTCATCATCCAGATTGCTGGTATCGTCTTCATCGTGTAATTTTTCTTCCTGCAGCTTCTGTATGTATTTCTGTCCGGCTATGACCTGATGGTTATAGCTGATGAGATTGTCCTCGGCCGTGCTGATACCACTCTGTATCTGTACTATGTTGTCAATCTTGGCATTGATGCCCTGCATCTGAGCTTCCAGAGCCAGTATGGCTGTTTGTAGCTCGGCTTCTTTGGCACTGTGCTCAGCCAGAGCTTTTACTTTTAAATCGTCAGTCAGAGCCTGATCACAAGTTGGGCAATTATCATGTTCCTGATAAAATTTAATATCAGTCTGAGTCTTGTTAATTTTATCTCGCAGTTGTCGGCTAATTACAAACATTTCATCTTTGTCACCATAGACCTTTTCGGCATCGGCTATGTTGGCCTGCAGGCCCATGATTTCTGCTTTGATTAAATCAACCTGTATGAGATGCTGGTTGATTTCTTCTTCGGTGATCGCAATGCGCTGATCAACATCTGCACTGCGTTTCTGCTGACTTTCTTTCAGAGTGCGAATGAATTCATCCTGCAACTTGACCTTTTCTTTGTGTACTTCGATGTCGCCATCCATCTGACGAATGCGATCTGCCAGCTCTCGACCCTTGTCCTTGAGTATGCTGTTCATGACACTGAAGATACGAATGTCCAACAGATCCTCGATGATTTCACGACGATGACTGGGTGGCAATTGCATGAATGGTGTAAAGCTAGCACTTCCCAAAATTACAATCTGAGTGAATGATTTATAATTAAGTTTTAGAATATGCTCTTCTAAAAACTTCTGAAAGTCACGACTATCAGCTTCCTGGTTGAGCTGTACACCATCCACGAGTATTTCAAACCTAGCAGGTTTGTGGCCTCGGATAATCTTGTATTGCTTGCTGCCAATCTGAAATTCTAATTCTACTTCTAGATTTTTCTGATTAATTGAATTTAATAACTGTGGTTTACTAACATCTCTGAACCCCTTGTTAAACAGGGCAAAGCAAATAGCATCCAAGATGGTACTTTTACCTGCGCCATTTTCACCAACAATCAGGGTAGTTGTCTGACGATCTAACTGTACGCTGATGCCAGCATTGCCAGTCGAAAGCATATTCTTCCAGCTTACGCGTTTAAATTGTATCATAGTGTCTCAGTGTGTTGAGCTTCTACATAGAGTTCTTTGAGCAGATTTTTAATCCTGGGCTTATCAGCATCAGTTTCAACTCCGTCAACAAATCCATTCAGTAGGCTAATGGTATCTTCTAGGTTGATGTCTTCGTCGTCCAGAGCGTCAGCTTCAAACTCGCTGAAGTCCTCGATGATCTTTAATTCTAATATATTTTCCTTGTAGAGTCGATCCATGAAACAATCATACTTGTAGAAGTCTGTCTTGTTAATTATGACTAACTTGACCAGTTTATCTTTGAATAAACCAGTATCAATCTGGTCTGGATCTATGCGAGTATCGTCATACAGATACTTAAAGAACATTTCATTGGGATTGACTATGAGTTCCAAGTCCAGTGTGTCGGTGTCCAGTATGCTAAAGCCTCGGGGATCGTCATAGTCATTCCAGGTCAGTCCATAGGGGTTACCTGTATAGGTTATGTTGCCCTGAGTGCTGCGATGATGAAAGTGTCCGCTATAAACATGATCAAAACGATCAAACAACTTGGCATCCATGCCGTGTTCATTTAACTGGCCCTTGTACATGCTAAAGCCGGCCAGTTCCAGATGACTAAACATCACCGGAGCCGTTGTAGTCTGTACTAATTGCATGGCGTCTGCATAGTTGTCTGAACAGATCCAGGGCATCATGACAAATTTAAAATTGTCCAGAGTTACTTCGGTTGGGGCTGAATAGGTAGTTACTCTGTCATAGTCACTTAACAACAGATGTGGGCTATTTACATAATTGGTGTTCTTAAAATAAGTATCATGGTTGCCAGCTATGAGATGGCAATCTATGCCTAACTCTTCTAGTCGATCAAAGAAGTATTCACGACAACTTTTAAGTATGTAAAAATTTATGTACTTGCGACGATCAAAACAATCGCCCATGTGTATGATGGTCTTGATGCCACGTTTTACTAGCTCTGGGAAGAACACTTCGTCATAGAATTTACGAAAGTACTGATCAAAGGGTATGCTGTCGCCTCGGGCTCCAAAATGTGTATCAGTTATTATGGCTAATTTCAACGTTGTCTCCCTGAATCAGTTTAAGTCGATTCAGTTCCATTTTGGTTAATAATTTTTCGTGCTTGAGTTTGGCCAGATGCTGGTCATTGATGTAGTTGCTGTGGCCCTGGATTATTTGCTCGTCTAATTGACGATGCTGCTGTTCTAACTGAACGATTTTTTGCAGGCGATATCCCTGATGATAGATCCGTTGTTGCATGAACCATCTCCTTATTTTGCGTTATAATAAGTTGAACGGCTCTTAGGAGTTTCCCACCATTCAATCATGTCTACTCTGACTCCCAACTTGTTCATTTTAGCATCAACCAAGTCAGCCATCCATTTACTTAAATTCTCAGATGTTGGAACAAAATCCACAATCATGAATCCTTCATAATATTCATATTCAGGTGTATTAGGTTCTAGGTCACCCAGATAGATCTGATGCCCAGCTACATGAGTAGTATCAGGAACATAGACTGGAATTAATTTACGGTCACCAATGATCTGGTTGTACAATGGATCTGCACGATCCAGAACAAACTGATGATCAACATAGGTATTGATCCATTTCTTTAACCACTCTAGATGTCTGAAATCTGTTACCATGCCTGTAGCATCTAGTTTACAAATCTCATCTTTATTGGCCAAATGAACCTGCAACTTACCTTCATGACCATGCAGATGTCTGCAGGCACACTTTAGATCTGCTGCATACTCACCATTGAGTTTCTGTGTCCAAACTCTGTGTCCATAACAAAATTCAAATGTCTTATCAATTACCCATGCCATATTCTGCCCTCTCCGCTTTTTTATGTTCTGCTAATGCTACACGTTGTCTTAGTTCACTGCTGCTGAAACTATGACGACGTTTGTTATAATGGATTTCTGTATCAAAATCTTTGCCAGTAAAATCTTTGTCTTTGTATTCTTCACCAACAAAGCGTACATCTATTCTATATGATAACAATAGGTCTGTCAATTCCTTTTCGGTAGCATAGGGAATAATTTCGTCAACATACTTGCAGGCCTTGAGTTGTTCAAAACGTTCAAATAGACTCTGTATGGGTTTATTCTTTTCGGGACGATCAATGGTTGGATCTGATTGAACTCCTACAATTAAATAATCACAGTGCTCTTTGGCTTCTTTGAGCATCATTAAATGACCAGCGTGAAACAGGTCGAATGTACTGCAGGTAAATCCTATTTTCATGGTTGCACCGTATTGATGTCTAAAAGTAAATCCAACATTTTATTGCAGTTTAAATAATGATTCTTGATGGTATCCTGAGCTATGCTCAGAGCCTGGGCATACTTGCCTGGATTGTTCATTCTGTCAGCAATAAATTCAGTTAACTGAGGTTTATAAGCCACATAGTTTTCATAGCTGCTGGTCCAGACACTGGGATACAGGAACTCTGCAGGATACATTTCGGCATATGAACATCTGTCAGGTAACACTGGAATGGTTCCTGCCAGCACGGCTTCCATGATGCTGATGCCTAGATTTTCATGCAGGGCACAACTAAAGATTATGGCACTGGATGCCAGCTCAGCATAATAGCTGTCTTTGTCCAGTCCCATTTTAGCAGTTATAACCACATCAAAATCAGTCTTTAGGTCCTCGGCTATGTCAGGTTGCTTGTCTGCATTATATCTATGAGGCCAAATTACTTTATTATCTTTGACGATGTCTCTGAGTGCTTCTAATTTAGGTATGATGTATTCATGAGGCTGACCACTTCTATGGGCCTTGTATGCATCTTTGATGTCCAGGTTTTTTAAGAACATGTCTCTGTGGAAGTTAGTAGCATACCAGTTATAATCACAGGCATAATACCAGGCGCGTTCCTGATGTGGTGGCCAATCCTTCTGCATCTTCATGCCCAGTATGTCAGTTGGGTCATAATGACCTGCATGCCAGATGCCATGAATCTCCACAGGAATTTCCAACAGGTCAGACATGTAGCGAATAGCTGTAATGGCAAAATTCCAGGCATCGGTTACCAGGAACTTATCACCAGCTTTAACATCGCCTCGCATAAAGCGTTCAGATATGTTCTGAATCTGCGAAGCCTTGTAGATATTAGTTGCTGCAAAGTCCAGGAATGCTCCAGCAGTTGTTCCATTGGTGGCACCTCGGCCTTCAATGGTAACCAATTCAACTGGATCTAAATCTAATTCACTGACTCTGTCGCCAATGATGCGTGGCAGATTTTCATACCACTGCTTGGTATAACGACTGTCAATTGGTTCTATGGGTACTAAATAGATTGTCTTCATTTATTCTCTCTATGTCAGATTCTTCACAATAATCACCGTACTGTATTTCTATGATATGCAGGGCTTCTTTACCGCCATTGATTAACTGATGCCAGGCATTGCGTGGTACATGCACGTAATCACCAGTATATAATACTTTAGCCTCGCTGTCAATGATACAGCTGCCTATGCCTGATCTAACGAACCATAGTTCATCTCTGAACTCATGACTCTGATAGCTTAGACAATGGTTGGGTTCAACCACAATTTCCTTGAGCTTGCATTTTGGATATTTTTTAAGTATGTCAAAATGCCCCCAGCTGCGTTCGGTTCTTTCATATTGCCAATCCTCCAGAATCCAACGACTTGAATTCATTTTATTGTCACCACCAACACCAAATGCAAATTCTAACAGGGGATCTTCTAGATCCTGTTCGAGCACATTACCTTCGGTTCGGTCACCGCCATTGGCAAATATGATCTTGGTGCCAGGATAGGCTTTGCGGACCTGACGAATTAAATCACGACTGCTGTTATCGCTGTCATCGAATTCCCAGACCTGATCTACACCTTCTAGGGCAGCTAGTATGGCCAGACGTTCATGCATGGGCATGAATGGTCGACCTTTTTTCTCAGTTAACCAGTTATCTGAATTGGCGCCAACAAATAATAGTTCACCCAGCTGTTTAGCTGCTTTGATGTAGGCAATATGACCTGAATGTATGGGGTCAAATCCGCCTGTGACTATGACTATGCTCTTAGGAATTCTCATGATTACTTCCTGTGTAGTGTTGCATGCGTGGTTTATACTGCAGTATGGCTCCATTTTCACCATCTTCACTTACTTCAATTTCAATGTCTCGACCTGCATAGCGATCTATGATCTGGCTGAGCAAATTGTCCGCAATCATTTCACAGCTCTTATAGTTGAGTTCTAGAATGTTGCCACTGTACAGGGATTCCAACCAGCGTTTGAATTGTATGAATTCAATTTCTCTGTCGTCGTGCCACACAACGATGCGCACCCTGAAATGAAACATATGGCGATGAGGATTAGCCAAAAACGATACATCATATGCATCTCCGGTTTTTAATTTTGGATCTGTTGCAGCAGCTGGATAGCAGTGTATGCCTTCCTTCTGAAAACGAACTTCAATCCATTTGTTTATAACTCCTGCTCCACTGTGTGTCATGCAAATAATCCTCCAAGGGTTATGGGTTCAACATATTCCTGTACGGCTTCCGAGGCCATGTATGGTCCAACCTCGGCCAGCCAATGATTAAAATCTTCAGTTGTACGTACTGAGTATAAGGCATTAAAGGCTGTGGCGTCAATACCTCGACTCATGTTCATGATCTCATCACGACTGGTGCTTAATTTTTCAACATGAACCAGGAAGTTTTTAATGGCACTGGACACAAAGGCTACATAGGTCTGCAGGCTTGGATCAATATTACCGTGCTTTTCCTGATAGGTTCGGCTACTGATGTTCAGAGCTTCATAAAAGGTATCCAGATCATATTCATAGAATGGAAAGTTTCGTTTGATGTCTTCCCAGACAATTTTGTAGCTCTGATCAAATACTCGGGTAAAGTTATAGGCTAGGTCATTCATGTAATAACGGCCCTGGGTAACGCCGCTGGTATGTGTGGTAGAGTCATAGCTCATTTCAACATTCTGATAGACACCAGACTGCATGAATATGAACTGTGGAATCATTCTGTATACACTGCCTACACCCAACAGATGCAGATGTTTGCTTTCCAACTCTATGGGTAACTGAGTAAAGTAAAATGCTCGTTTAAAGTCCTCTAATGAACCCTTGCCCAGAGCAGCTGCCCCCATGGCTATGCCACCAATGCGGCTGATGTGATATGGAGTTAATTCCTCCACAATATACTGCACCCATTTCATATAGCTGTCATAGTCATTGCCCTGAGCTATGAGCATGGGGCGAGCTTTACTTTCTTTTTCGTCAAAGAAGTCAATCTGACGACGCAGATTTTTACCAGTTGCACGAGCAGCAGTTTCTAACTGACTGCGATCAAAGCGACGATTGCTCAGATCTAATCTTTCACTGCGGCCGCCGGCATCTAATGTACGAACTGGTATGACATCAAAACACATGGCAATATCAGAATTTTTTGCCTGGCTGGCGTATACTTCTTCTTTAAGTTCTGTGGTTATGGTGCGACCCAGTGTGACCATCTGCAGTCCACCTGAGTCACCATGAATACTATGCACCAGTGGTTTGTAGTGTTCGCCCATCCATTCGCCCTGACGTTTTTCAACATAGGCATTATAGAGCAGGCTTATTTTGTGATTGTGTGTGTTGTTTAAGCTGCCAAAGGTACGAGCAAAGAAGTCTAGATTTTGTTTTTCTAGACTTTCCGCATACATGAGCTTAAAATAACTACTTCCACTGGCTACATATTCTAACATATTAACTTCCTAGTATTTTAATTAAGTGTCGTGTCTGGTGCAGAGCATCGTCCAGTGCATTGTGATACACACCTTGTCGTTCATCTGCGGGTACTTGTATGATATTTTTTATGGTTCGGTAACAACGGTCTTCCCAGGGTCTCCAGGGACGTTTTGTATTCACAGCTCTGTAGGCATTTTCCATGATGACATTATCAAAGCCAGCGCCATTGCCCCACACAGGTAAGCTACTGCGGCCAAACCACTGAGTAAAATCATCCAGTGCCTGACTCAGGCTGACATTGTCTTTGAGCAGAGCCTGACGGGCTTCTTTGTTCTGCTGATTCCACCATTCCACAGTTTTTGGATCAACATGCAGTCCAACTGCCTTGCAGGTTCGTAAATCCACAGTACGATAAAATTGGTCCACAATACTTTTGCTTTCCAATTCAAATTTAACTGCACCTATGCTGGCAATGGCAGCATTGCTGCGAGTGCTCATGGTTTCCAAATCTAACATGACCTGTATCATCGTGGAGCAAACTCCTGCTGTAGTTTAACATTTTCAAAGAATTCATTCTTGGTGCTTTGATCATCAATAAAACGACCTTTTAGCACAGTTGTCTGAGTCAGACTACTATGTGCCATGATGCCTCGGTTCTCACAACAACCATGCGTGGCCTGAATATATACTGCTACATCAGCTGCACCAGTTGCCTTGATAATTTCACGAGCAATGTCATTACACAATTCTTCCTGCAGGGTGCCACGACGCGCACACCACTGAGCAATGCGTGTATATTTGCTGAGCCCAATAACTTTGCCATTGGGAATAATACCAATATACGCTACTCCGCTCACAGGTTGATGATGATGACTACACATGCTGCGAAGTTCACTACGAACCACCAGCATGCCTTTGTAGGCTTCAGGTCCATCATTAGGGAATGCAGTGGCATTTGGAACTGGTTCATAGCGGCCTGACATAATCTCATAGATGTACATCTTGGCCAGACGACGAGCCGTTCCTTTTGAATTAGGATCGTTTTCTCGATCAATTACCAGACTATCCAGAACGCCTTCGAACTTTTCAGTTAATTCGTCCACCAACAATGCTTTATCATTATCAGAGACATACTCGCTGATGTTATCACCAGCCCAGTATCTTTTATTAGCTTTTTTTAAATGATTGCGAATTTCTTCGCTAACAGGAATATATTTCATTTCAATCTTTCTATAGTATTATACAGTATATGATTATTTAGTACGAATGTCAATTACTTTCCAATAACATTGCCAAATACATAGCAATGATTTCGGGTTGCTACATTAAATCCACGACGCATGGCATCCAGACTAATTTCAGCCACAGTTGGTAATTCCTGAGCGTCTTTGGTTGCCCCAACTGGCATGATCCAGACTGTTGGTGGTATTTGATCTCGTTCAGTAAAATAACTTCTGATTCGGGTATAATGATCATCTAGTTCCGTCCAGCTGGCCGCAGTGCCATCACAGACAAATTTAAGCAAACTGGTTGCTGGTGTGTCAGCATAGCTCTGAATAATCTCTGGCAGAACTGCATCTTTTTCACCCGCAGTGTTCCAGAGTTTAGGACTCATGGCCCAGTGCCAGTGTCGACCACCTAGCTCAAAAAATTCATGTTCTAAAAATTCAACTAATTCTGCACTTATGGGTTTGGTTGCATTGGTCTCTACGGTTATGGTCTGAGGCATGTTGCCTCGCTGACCAAATTCACGCAGAATTTCCATCATGGCTGGTTGGTTCAGCATGGGTTCACCGCCCGTAAAGGCTAACTGAGTATCCTGACCAGTTACTGGATGTACAAAATCACCAGACAGATTGCTGGGACTGCGCATCTGATTGGTCAATAGATCACATATTTCAGCTGCAGTATGATTATGCACCAGCTTTTTATATTTAGCACTCCAGCTGTATGAACTATCACAACCAGTATTCCAGACCGGAAGTTCTTCCAGTTTATTTACGGTGCTGATATCAAAAGTTTTATATGGGAGGTCCCAGCTTGCTGGGTCTGTGGGATTTTTCTGACCGAAACCATTACATTCCAGATTACAACCAAAAAACCGTAACCAGACAGTTGGTTTACCGGCCATTTCGGCTTCACCCTGAAAGCTGTAGAAGATTTCGCTATAGCGATAGGTTTTGCTCATGATATGCCTTTCTTATTCAGTTATTACTAGTATATAGTTATTCTGCTTCTGTGTCAATATCTGTTGATGTTTCTAATAATTTTTCGGTCTTTTTAGTTATGGTGCTGACTACTTTTTCATACTCATACTGATCCATCTGTGTTTTTAGGTATTCCAGGAATTGATTTTGGAATTCACCATTGTCATGTTCCTGTGTGACCAATTCACTGATGTCCAGCTGATCTATGTAGCGGAATTTAGTTGCCATCTGTTTCTTTTCACGCTGAATTCTGCGAACAAACGCAAAGAATGTAATCTGTGTAAAGTAGGCAAATGGATTTTTGCTCTTGGCTGGGTCAAAATTATTCACCACGGCCAGGCAATTTTCTATGGCGTCAGAAATCATTTCATCTTTATAGCTATAGTTAATGAAGTTTGATTTGTAGCTTAGATGACGAGCAATTTTGATAAAACAATCACCCAGGTAATTGCTGATGCTCGGGGGATCAATGCCTGCTGCTTTTGCAGTCTGTACTTTTTCCCTGTGCTCCAGTAAAGCAGCCAGGAATTCGGCATTGTTGATGTAATGTGGTTTAGATGCGGGTTTTGTCATGATTTCTCAATTATATGTTAATGGTGCCTAAATGTCAATGCAATTTATTTTCCTGCGGAATGATTACAAATGCTGCTTCATCACTGGGATCTGATTCATGTGTATCAATTTCCTCGGGCAAGGACATCTGACGATCTCCTTCTTGATTATATTTATCCAGGGAATTTACAAACTGTTCGTAGCGTTTCAACGCCCCGGGTCTGATGTTGCTGATGCTTTCTATGCAGTTACCTTCGATTATGATGACATGATCTGCACTGATGCCATTGTATGGAGCCATGCTCACAGTGTCTACAATCTCTCCAGTATCTGGATCAACAAATTTAAAACTGCTGTAGATGATGGGGTCTTCCAGGGGTATTAATAAATTCAGTCCGGCTACCTGGGCTATGGTGATGTCATGATCAAATTTAGCAGCTAATACATCGCCGGTTTTTAATCTAAGAGTTTTGATTATGCTCATGTTAATTGTACCTTAACTAATTTATAGTCGAAGTGTTCGTCATTGTATATTTTGATGCGTTCAGCCAAATGTAATAATGTAAAGTTTTTACGAGTCTTCCAGCTCAGGTCATCACCAATGTCATATAATCTGCAACGATCTTTGCTTTCGCTGGTTCGTAATCCACGTCCTATGCTCTGCAGGTTACGGATACGACTCTTGCTGGGACTGGCAAATATGATATTGTGCAGGTTACGAATATTTATACCTGTGCTGAATGTGCCATAGCTGGCCACTATGATGGCATCAGTTTCTTTTTCTGTGATGTGACGCACCTGTTCCCTCTGATCCGTATCAGTTCCACCATACACAAAAAAGATTCTGCGACCTTCTGCTGCCTTGGCCTGTATGTCAGCATGTAACTGTTTGCCGTGCTTTTCCACATACTGGAACAATACTAATGTATTGCCGGTCTGAGCCAGTGCCAGATTGCGAATAAACTTGTTGCGCGGAGCATACTGGGTCAGAAAATCCATTTCTTCCTGATAGGTCTGGGCTCGAGCTGCTTTGCGTTGTTCGTCAGGATATTCCAGAGTCAGGACTGTTATGTCCAGGTCAGCCAGCTGTGCATTTTTAATCAGCTGACGAGTCGTGGTTACTTTGTGAACCGCTCCAAAAATACCTTCTAGTATGAGTTTATGAGTCTGCAGTCCATCCAGAGTGCCAGTGGTGCCAATTCTGTATCGGCATTCAGGCATCTTGTTCAGTATGCTGGTCAGCGATTTGGCTTTGAACAAATGAGCCTCGTCACCATACACAACATCAAAGCGTTCAAAATACTTTTTAGGTAACTGATACAGGCTTTGCCAGGTGCTGATTATGACCGGATAGTCTGCGTCTTTGTCCTTGCCAGCATAGACTCGATGTATGTGTTCAGACACCTTAAAGCCATTGGCACTGCTGTAATCCTGAAAGTCTGCATATAACTGTTCTACCAGGCTGGTGGTGGGAACCAGTATGAGTTGCTCGCGATTCTCTTTTAAATGATGTCGCATTATGCCATAGATGATCAGGCTCTTGCCACTACCTGTGGGACTTAACAGCAATGCTCGTTCATTGTAAAGTGCGTGCTGAACTGCGTCGATCTGATAGTCTCGAACCTCTATGGGTTTACCATGACCCATGAGTTTTAGGTCTTCCAGATATTGTTTAACATCCAGGTATAATTCTGCACCAGCTGGTATGGTGTTCTCTACGGTATAGCTGTTCAGGGCCGCAAACGCCTTGACATAGGGTATGAGCCCGGTATAGATTTCCTGGGTAAACATGTTGTACAACCTGACCTTGCCGTCCCACATCTTGGCTCGATACTGGGGCATGAAACGGGCACCAGGCTGTTCGAATGTAAAGTAGTCACTGATTTCCTGCATGATGCCAACATCGGCATCTATGCGACAGTGCACCTGGTCCTTGGGTTTGATGGTTATGTCGGCCAATTAGATCATTCCGTTGGTAAATTTAGTCCATTCAATGGCGCCCTTGATGTCCCAGGTGCGACTGCCTATGCTTTTTAATATGCTTTCCAGCTGATACTGTATGGTTTTGAGATATTCTAGCTTGTCCTGCAGGTTTATGAGATCTGAATCAGTTGATAGAAATTCATCCATTTCATTCTTGAGTGGTTTAACTCCCTGCCATTGCGGCCAGTTTAGGTCTTCTAGCTCAGGCTGAGTCATTTCGCCCCGATAGTATCGCCATTTGACTCTGCGCATGCGCAGATAGTCTGATTCGGCTTTGCGGGCATTTAGTTTGCTATTGCTTAGTAACTGCAGATATTTGGCATGCAGCTTGGGGGTTCCTGCACTGGCCTTGCCCAGATCGGTTTCGTCAATGCGACAATCCTGGGCCCAGGCTTCTTGTATTTCAGCTAGTTTCATAAAGATTCCTTAATTCAGATAGATCCATTATATAGTATATGAACTACTGTGTCAATTGGTTTTTAGTTTTTCTATGGTAAAGATTTTATAGCGGAATGTGGCTACACCAACAAAGTATTCCATGCCCGCAGTTGTGATATCAAAATCCAGACCCTCGATGCTGACCGGGAACAGATCCTGAAAGTTTAGGCGCACAACGGGTTGATTGTTGCTGTCTACTACCAGCAGTGTGGCATCTGAAAATACATTGTTATAGGTGGCGGCTTTAAACACCGAAGCTCGGGCTGTTAACTTACCATAGCTGGCACCATTGGCACTGACTCCTATGCTATCAATCCAATCATACAGTTCTTTGTAGTTGCTCATGTCTTCGTTGATCAGGAATCGTATGGTAAATTCACCAAAGCTTACCTTATCACCAGGATGTGGTATATCTACAAACGGTGTTTCCTGATTGGCTACACCCAGCTGCACAGTTGGCAAATTAGCACTCTGACAAGTATATGTCACATTGGGCAATTTTGCGATCTGAAATTTAAAACTATTGGGGCGTAGATAATTGGTACTGGGCTGTACAGCTGAATTATTGGCTGTACCAGCAGTACTACTGGTAGTTTCTATGGTTGTTGTTAAGGTTGGGGTGAATGTCATATTATCCTATTGACTTCCTATTGACACACCTATAGTATTAGCGTGTACCTGGGTTATGTAATCTATATTCTATATTTATCAAGTAAAGAAAAGGGAGACCTAAATCTCCCTTAATCTTTTTATTACTTTTAAACCTAATACAATTACATTAAGTTAACAACGTTAACGCGTCTGTAGTATGTATTTTGACCTTGGCTTAAACTTGTGAATGGGTTAGTAACTAAACCATAACGTGTTTTGAAGCCGATCTTAGGTTGGAATGTTGCAGGGTCTACTGCACGAACCATTTGTAATGGTACGTATGGGCAATAGAACATACCAGCGTCATATGGACTTGTACCCTTGTAACCAGCTACATAGAATTGGTTAGCTACGTTCAGGTTAGCTGAGTATGGATCAACATAAACTTTGATCTTACCGTTTAATACACCAGCAAATGTATTGCCTGTGTCGTCAACATTTAAGTTTGTTGATAAAGCCGGTGTGTAATCTAAGATACCAGCCATGCTCAGAGCTGAAGCTACGTCTGCTGATACGATTAACACATTACCTTTGCCTCTACGTGTTGTTTGAGCAATGTTGTTGCAATCACGTTCGATTTGGAACAGAAGACCTTTGAATCTTTCTACTGACCAACGACCGTTTGCATCTGTGTCTAAGTCAAAAGTACCAAATGTTGTTGTAGCACCAGTGCTAGCACCAGGTTGAGCCGCAACATAGATAGTACGAATAACTTCACGGTTGATTTCAAACAGAATTTCTTGTGAAAGGATGTTAGCTAATTCGCCTTCTGCGTCTAAGCCATGAACTGCTTTCAGATCCTGAGCTAATTCAACTGTGTACTGAGCTTTTAAACCACGGGTTTTAGCTGACACGGTTGTTTTTTCAATGCTGAATGCCATTTCGCCAAACGCATATGTGTCGCCTAATTTTTCAGCGTCACCAGTAGCAATACCTACACCAGTTGCATATGATGTTGTGTAATAGCCACTTGTTGGTGGGAATAGCGCAGGGTTAGTACCAGCCTGAGCAGTAATTGAACTACCACCAAATGCTGTGTCTGCTTCATTGAATAAAGCTTCTGTACCACCTTGTGTTGAGTATTTTGATTTCATTGCAAAAATCAAACCTGTTGGGCCAGTCATTGGTTGTACACCGCAAACGTCGTATGCCATTAAGTTAGGCATTGCACGGCGAACCAGGCTGATTAAGATTGGATCATAACCTGCTAAGTTAGCATTTGGTGAAGCATTAACCTGACCTGAGAAACCAGCACCCATAGCATTAGCTGGAACTGCTTCCCATAAAGCTTCTTTTTCTTCTCTTAGAGCTTTTTCTTGGTTCTCTAAAAGAATTGCAGTTACGTGTTTCTTGTAACTGTCTTTGATTTCTGGTAACTCAGGGTGATTAACCACTGCGTCCCATTTTTCGTTGATCATTTGTGACATTTTACTTCTCCTGAAGGAATTGTTGATTCAAATATTTATAAAAATTACTTTTAGCCTAAGTGTTTAACTTTAGCTGTTCTTGACAGCGCGTCTACATAAGATCTCATGTGTGCTGGTACGGCTTTTTTATCAGCATCGCCACCATATGAAACCTGCTCTTCCAGAGTTTTTTCTGGACTAGCTGGAGTGTTACCTGGGAAATAGTTTTCTTTAACTACACGAACTTTTTCTGTGAAAAGTTTGTCATTGTCAAATTCAACACCTTCCAGTAATTTACTCATTTTTTCTGCATCGGTTGAGGTTAAATCACGGCAAGCTTGTTCGATAATTCTTTCACGTTTAATATCATCTAACTCTGTTTGGAGTTCGATATTAACTGCAATAGTTTCATCTAAACGAGCTGTAACATCGTCGACCTTAGCTGTAATATCTTCTAATACATCGATTTTGTCAGCAGGTACTTCAAAGTAATGCTCTTGGAAAAGATTCTTTAAACCAAGCATAAAGTCTTCGGCAACTTCTGTGCGCAGACCTTGTTCCACTTCAACTTCATTGTCTTTCATCCATTGTTCTGTAACATAATTTAGATATGAATCAATCTTTTCGATAAGACCTTCTTTGAGTTCTTCGAAGTCTGCAATTGCTTGCTCAGTTAATTCAGCTTGAATTGCTTCAACTTCGTTATTTACACGAGCAATAACCGCAGTTTCAAAAATGTGGCTAGCTTGCTCCTTAAATTCTTCTGATAGGTTAGTATCACCAGCAAATACACTTTCAATGTCTTTGCGCAGTGATGCTTTCATGGCTTCAGCTTTTTCTGTTTCTTCTTTGGTAAAAGCTACTGGCTCTTGTGCATTACCAGTTGCATATGGTTGGAATGGATCCATTTCGGTATATGCAGCTTTGCGACTGTTGCCTTGTTGAAATTGTGGCTCGTCGTTGCCTTTTTTCATTGAACCATCCTGACCAATGTCGTCTTCGGTGGCAAATGGATCTGTATCATTGTATTCAGCGTCCTGACTAGAACCCTGTTTAGCCTGAGCTTCTGCTGGGCCTTTTTTCAGAGTATCATCTTCTTTTTCTGAATCCTGATACTTGTCCAGGTTGCGGCGCGGCATGCCCATGGTTGCGTTCATGGTATCATACTCGGCTTTTTTGCTGCTGCCCTGAGCATATTGAGCTTCATCTGGAGCATTTAATCCAGACTCTGTTGTTTTTTCATTCAATACACCAGCTGCTTTTTTGCTTTCAAGCAACTGACGAATTTTTGTTTCTAAATTAGACATTTTTAGGTCTCCTAAAACGGGTTTCGTAATATTTATAAGTTATGTTATTTTGATATCTGACGCAGAAACTGCTCAAATACTTTAATTTTTGTTTCTTCAAGATCACCACTGCGAGCTGAGCGAATCTGGCTACGAGCCTGATCCCAATGACGTTCTACGAAACGACCTTCTACCATCATCCATTCCTTGCCTTCCATGATGCCTCGTACAAATGCATCTGGAGCGCTTGGATCTGCAACAATGTCTCCGGCTGTGGCCAGATAAAAGTCATCCTGAACTTCATTTACTCCCTCTTTGTTTAATTTTAAACTACCCATTCCACGAGAACTAACACCTAACTGAACACCTTCGTCAATGAAATTCTTGACAATGCGTCCCATGGGTGTTTCGGTCATGATCTTGGCACGACCTATGTAATTGTTACCATCTTCTTTAAGGCTTACAATCATGTGTGATACACGATCCAGGTTAATGCCAGGACCATCAGGATGGCCCAGCTCGCCCAGTGCGCGTTTGGTATCAACATATTCTTTGATGTAACGGTTGACTTCTTTTTGCATGATGTCTTTGCGATACACTCGACCGTTACGGTTAGCAATTTCGGTTTGCAGGAAAGGACCCTCAATAAAGTAAGCCTTGCCACCATCGCTCTTGGCTTCTTTGATAACCTGCACATCCTGGGTCATTTCAGTAATGAGTTTCATTATTTGTAGTCTCCTAGGTTGTAATTTGGATCCACAGTACCAGCTACTTTATGTAATTCTAGAATTACCTGACCTGGAGTGCTAAATGTAACTGAAATTGCAGTAGTATTGTTTTGTGATATAGCAGGCATTTTAACACCTGCTTGTGGATAACTTGCCTGGTTTGTCAGTGACAGCACAGTTATACCATTGCGTGAAATGGTGGCAACACCAGAACCAGTAGAGCTCCAGGCACCTGAAATGTTTACTGCCAGCGAAATGGATGATGAACTTGTCTGATCGCTGATCAGGGTGCTGGTCAAAGGTATGGTAACTGTATCAGCAGCTGCACCTGCAACAATACTAACCGTATGTGTTAGTCTGCGTGAACTTAAAACACTGGATGTTATGGCCATGATTATTTGCCCTCGGCTTCAGCTTTACGTTTGTAAGCTGGTTTGTCGGTATTCTTACCTACCCATTCAGGTGTCTTACGATCTGGCATGGGCTTGTTGCGTAAAAATGTTGCTTTGTCGTATTTACTATAATCTGGATTATCAGGCATGGTGATGGCTTCTTCGATGTCGTCATCAAACTCTTCGTTGGCCTTGATCTTTTTGGCTATGTCATGAGCTTTGGTGATGGCGGCCTTTGGCATATCATGCGCAGGTGCTGCACCCAGCCCCATTTTCTTTTTAACCACACTCATGCCTATGGCATAGGGATTGTATTTTGTTGCTTCTCTGATGTGTTTAAACCTGGCCATCCTCTGCTCCTAGTTGCTGTGCCAGTTGAACTTTACGAGCATCCAGAGCATCTGTTACTTTTTGGCTCAATAGATCTGTAAAAGTTTCCTGTGCAGCTGCTTGATTGTCGTCAATAATATTGTCAATCATGTCTTTGATTAATTCGTTGCTCATCATTTAACTCCTGCTTTTAATAAAATTGTATTAATTGGCAAATCTTCAACTCTGGTGCCTTCAACCACAGGATTAGCCGGGTTATAAGCAGCCGGTGATCCAGCTGGTCCAGCCTGTGCATCGGGCTGAGCCTGTGCCTGCGCCTGTTGCTGTATCTGTTGCTGAAGTTCTGCATCGTTTTCTATGTCAGACTTCATGTCCTCAATTTCTTCTTCATCCAGACGCAGAACTTTGTCATAGACAAATTCACGACTAAAGTATGTGCCAACATAGGGCATGACAGCATTTAATAAATCTATGCGATTACGCAGGGTCTCGGCTTCTTTGGCCTCGGCCATGTAGGCATCCTTGGTGTAATCATAGTATACGTCTTCTTTGATGCGCTCCCAGTCCTGGTCGCTCATGATGCCCTTGAGCAATAACTGTGTGCGCAACAGGTCATCAAACAGGTTACTGAATTTACGTCTCAGTCTGCTGATGAATTTACTAAATTTTAATTCATCTCTGGTAATTTCTACCTGGCGACCAAAATTCATACCAGTGTCTGGTTTAAGTCTGCTCAATGGTACATTCAGCGACTGATACAGTTTATTCTGGAAGTAGTTGATGTCATTGATCTCTCCCAGATTTGCACCACCTTCTAGAGTGGTGATCTCTGTGCCTTTGCCGCCTTCACGACGCGGCATCCAGAAATCTTCCAGCATGCTCAGTGTCTTTTTCTCGTCTCGAACTTCACCCGTGCTGGCATCATAGGTAATCTTGTTGCGATACTGATTCATGATACCCTTGACGTACTGTTCGGCCTTGGCCTTGGGTAAATTACCTACGTCAATGTAAAATATGCGTCTTTCAGGTGCTCTGGTCATGCGGTAAATAACTATGGCATCTTCAATCATGCGCAGCTGATTCACCACTTTTATGGCCTTGTGCAAATGACCCAGAACCATGTTCTTGTCCAGATCAATTAGTCCACTGGTGCAGAGTGCAATGCTGTCAGCGGCAATCTTGATGCCCTGAGTAGCACTGGCCGTGTTGGGCACCTGTGCAATTAGTCCTTTGTCATTATAGACATAGAACTCTTCCATGCTCTTGATAAAATCTACGCCGGTTTTAGCGTCTTTTTCCTTGACAACCTTGCGTACTTTTTTAATCTTGCGTGGATCTATGTAGCGTAATTCCTGTATGCCCTGTTTAGGCTTTTCTACATCCACAATTTTATGATAGTAAACTCTGCCGTCTACATACCAGCGTTTAAAGATGTCATGAGCCTTGGCATTAAAATCCAGGAGCTTCAGCACACCATGAAATTCTTCCTCTATGGCCTTTTTAATATTGGCACTGAGGTCTGTTTTATCCAGGTTGATGCGAACTGTTTCTTCGTCATCCTCGGCTGCTACAGCTTCGGTGACAATGTCTTCGCAGGCCTGATCACATTCAGGGTACAGGCTAATGTCGCGATATCGATTGATTAGATCGTTTTCGTTTTTTGCCGAGGCGTCAATGTCCAGGTAGGTGCCATAAAAACCACTGGCAGCTATGCTGGTTGCGCCGTCATCATCCTGAGGTACGACGAAACTCTGAGCCCCTTTGGGCTCAGGTTTCTTTTTCGTAAACGTATATCCAAATAAGCTTATATCAGCCATAATTAAAGTCTCTTATAATTTAAAATTACTAAACGCCAAATACGCCCTGACCGCTTCCAATGGTGTTGTTTACAACATTACCAACGCTTAATAAACTATCAAAGGTTGTGGTGTAGTGTTGATACTGGAAGGTGCAGGTGTAGGTTTCGATGGTGTCGTTATCACCATAGTTCACTGAGATGTCACCTAAATCTACTGGAAACGCACTAGCTAATGTATATATCTTCAGCGGATTATTATTTCTGTCCAGCTGTGTTACGCTGATGTTGACCTGATAATCTCTGGGATTAGTACGTCCATTGTTGTTTTGTAAATCGTTCATGCCAGCCATCCATTTTTCCAGACTGTTACGAATGTTAAAACTAACATCGTTCATGATGCTGATGGTCCAGGGTTGGAATACTCTTTCGCCAGCAAACTTAACTTCTCGGCCACGGTATGGAACAATGGTTGGCTGCACAATGCTGCCTGGCAAGGCTGCTGCGTTTACCAGAAACGCTGCCTGAGCAGTTGCTGCGCCACCAAAGGCCACGTAGCTTGGAAAAGCCAGGGTCACAAAGAATTGGTTGGCACGAGCGCCACCACCAATCATTGCGGCCTTGAACTGATCTACATTAAATATTGATCTTTCTGCCATTTTCTATCTCCTTAAGCACCAACTTCGTTGAATGAAACACCACTTGGTGTAGCAACAAAGTTTAGTGTAATAAAATTGATGCTCTTAGCTGGTTTGATATAAATGTCAGCCACAAATTGATTTGAGTCAATGACCTGAGCTGTATTATTTGTATCATCACAGACAACCTGGAAGTCAATGATACCACGACGACCCTGTACATCTCTGAGGAACGGTTCTACCAAACTTACGAATTGGCTTCGAGTAAATGCATCGTTAAATTCAAATAACTGGAATTTAGCAGCAGTAGCAATGGCTTTTTCCAAGACAATGAATAATCTGCGAACATTGATGCGATCAAATGCACTTGGTTTAGCAGTTACTGTCTTGTCACCAAATAATAATGTGCCCAAACCTGGTTGTGTGATGACTGGGTTGACCTGAGCACGATAAAGATTATCACGATCGGTCTTGGTTGGGTTCCAGTTTAATTTAACAACATTTTTAATGTTACCACGGTTGTAACCACCTGGGCTATACCATGGATCTGTTACTGTGTCGGTATACACGCACAAACCAGCAGTGTCGCCGCACAATGGAATCCAACGATATGAATCGTTGTAGCGGTCATATTGATATTTCCAACCTGAGTCCATGACTGCATAGCTGGTGTCTTTGTTAAAGTTTGTGTTGCGATCATTAACCACCGCGGTTCCGGTAATTAAGTTGCTGGTGGTTGGACTAACAAACACCACACAGTCACGACGAACGTCTGAGATGTTATCACTGACATAACGAGCCGTAGAATTATCAGCAACCACACCAACTACAGGTATGAGACTTACGTCATATAATTCTGTATTGGCTAGGCGAGCATATTCGGTCTGCAATAAACCATCGGTTGGTGTAACATCTACGCCACCTACAAAGCTACGAGACTGTACCTGAGTCATCAGGGTAAATCCAGTGCTGGTGCCAGTGATTAAGTTACCCCAGGTAATGGTGTTACCAGCCTGACTCAGAGTCAGAGCAGTATGGCTACCCCACCAGAGATAAGCACTGTTGTTGTTGATGTAATTTTTATAATAGTTGCTTAGTCCATCTGAGGTCAAACCATCGCTGGCTTTGCTCAGTCCTTCGAATTTTTCTATGATGCTGTTAGCAGCACCAGTAAAGTAACCGTCCTGGTCAACTACTACAACATGCAGTTCGTCATAGATGGTTGCAGTAGAACTAAGATTATTTACACTAAGAGCATAGCGTGTACTGCCTGGACGACTGGACACATTGGCCCAGTATTCCCATAACACATTGGCTGTGCTGGCTGTGCTGGTTGCAGCACCTGTGCTGTTGGTAAATACCAGTGTGGTAGCACCAGAAGCAGCATCAGTGGTTGTTTGGAATCTATAGGTTGTGCCAGCTACAATAACTTCTACCCAGCTACCTGTTGGTACTGGACGACTTAGAGCAGCTACGCCTGCTCCCGTGGTGGTCAGGGAACTAACTGTAGCAGTAAATGTATATGAATTGTAATCACACACTGAAACTTTTAGGCTATTACCTAATGTACCAGGATATTTTGCAACATATTCTGTGTTGGTTAGTGTTGGTGCTGCATAACCCAGGTCACCATTGTATTGACTTAAATTTTTAACTAACACTGCGGTGCTGCTAGCTGCGGCATTTCTGCTTACGCTGTCAGCAATTCTACTTACCTGCAGGTTGTTACCATAGGCTAAGAAATTAGCCGCAGTAAACCAGTATTTTGCACTGTTATCGTCGGGTTTACCAAAGGTGTTATACAGGGTTTTTTCGCTGTCGATCGTTACGAACTGTTCGGCTGGACCCCAGTTAAAACTACCAACAAATGCTCCTGCGGTGGTTGAAACCTGTGGTACGAACAGGCTAACGTCGCGCTCCTGGACTAGTACATTGGGCGAAACTTGGAAAGCCATTTTATTCTCCTTATATTAGATCATTCACTCTTACAGATCAGAATTCTTGATATCCGTATATTTATAATATCTAAGAATTAAAGCCATTTGGCATCGTTTTTCTGAACTGTCCAGAGATCCCCGCCTTCTAAAAATTGTTGAGGTTCCTCGGCTTCTCTACCGTCTTCGATAAAGCCAAAGGGCGTTAAATCATCTTCGATCTGCCGAATCTGGGACTCAAATATGCTGGTTCTGAGATTAACATCAGTTAGCTCCTTGAAGTATGGGTTGGTGGTCAACCAACCAAACAATACCAGGGGCATGACCAGATCGTCATGATATCCTTCGTCGGCTTCATAGCTGTCTTTTTTCTGTATGAACGTACTAAATTCTGCTATGACATCACGGTCCTGCACCAGCAGACGATTTTCTTCTATGAGCGTCTTGAGCTGACTGCAGCCTATGCGTTTTACTTTTTTATCGGTGCGAACACCACTTTTAATGCTACCACCACCAAAACCGCCAGAAACTGTCTGACCATTTTTGCTATTATGATTCACAAACAACAGATTCTCATATTCTAGCTCATGATGCAGTATGTCAGCAATCTGCTGACCATTGTCATTGATTTCCACCATGGTCCAGGCGTTGTTGTAGTTGCGCACAACTGTGTGGATCACACTGGGGTATAATAATGGTGCTATGTTGTTGTCCCGATACTTGGCCACTACCTTGTAGGGGTTCACACTGATGTCTATGATCACAAAGGCACTGTAATCGCCACCCACGCCCCGAGCTGTGTCTACTATGCACACATAGCTATGACCTGCGGACATGAGCTTGGTTCCGTCTCGAACGTCCCGTACTGGCTCTTCTATGACATCCAGGTTGTCCTTGCTGTAGATGAAACGAGCCGGACTGAACCGACACAGGGTATCGGCATTTAATAAGGTATAACTGGAACCCAGGAAACTGCACAAAACTTCCTGAGCAAATTTAACATCACCCAGTACGCCACGCTGCTCAGCAGCCCAGCGCTCATCCCGACCTGGTATGCTGGTATAGGGTATGAACAGAGTCTTGAAATCATTGATGCCTTCGGTGGCATCGTTCCAGAACTTCCAGAAATGATTGTAGCCCAAAGGTGTTGAGCTCATGAGCACTTTGGTGGTCTCACCCGCCATGATGGTTGGATAGGTACTGGTAAAGAACTCTTCGGCTACATTATTGGGTATGATGGCGGCTTCGTCTATGTATAACCAGTTAACTGACTTACCACGAATACCTGAGGTTGCTGTGGCCGCACAAAATACCTTGCTACCATTTTCCAGCTCCAGGCTACCCTTGTTCCATTCTCGTATGCCCTGTTGCAACCACAGAGGTAAATTCTCATACATGCCCTGATAGCGACTTAACACTTCACGAGCTGCTGCAGCCTTGTTGGCCAAGATAGCCACGGTCTTGTTTTCCTGGAACAGTGTATACCATAAAATACAGGCCGCAGATGTAATGGTCTTACCCTGTTGACGGCCTTCCATGAGTATGACCTTGCGGTTGTCCAGTATGGTTTTTACTTTTTCTTTCTGACATTCATAGAGCTTGAACGGCACCAGACCATGGTCCAGGCTCACAATCTTGCAATAGGCTTCTATGAAGTATATGGGATCTGAGCTGCACCTGTAGATTTCCTGCACCTGTTCTGGTGTATAATCAATCTGGTAACCAATCTGTTTGAGACGGGTATTACCTAGGTAACTACTTTTTAATTGTCTGAGAGTCTGTAGCATCTATGACCTGCGGCTCATTTTGATTCTTTAACATCTTTAATAGATCATTGGTACTGCCGGAAAATACTATGTTGTTCTGTGTGCCAATCTGTTTGACAGGTTCGCCAGCTGCAGGCTGAGTAAGTTGTTTTTTCTGTTTTTGTAGGTCCAGCAGATCTTTAGCAGTTTCAGCAACTGTCTTGATCAACTGACCAGTTACTTCGAATGCGCGTGGATGATCACTTTGTCGGGCTATGCCCATGATGTCGTCGACCGCAGTCTGACCTTTGCGAATCATGTCCTTGAGTGCGGTACGAGCCTGTTCAAAGTCGTCGTCTATGAGCGCCTCGGGTTCGGCCACGGTGGCCGGACGAGCCGGAACCACAGCTACCTGAGGTGTGACTGCCACTGGCGTTGGAGCTGAATTAAATTTCTGATCCAGAGCGCCATAGACATTTTTATCGAGCATATCTAAAGCCTGTCACTGTGAACTGCAGCAGTGACGAAGTTGTCACTGGTGGTGAGCCTTCGTTAGGAGGTCTCTGATATATGTAGCGCAGTTTAAGACCCGTGCTGGTGGTCACACTTAGTATACCTGCACCGTTGTAGGTTCCGTCTGGTATGTAACAGCCGTCGGGAATCATGGGCACCTGTATGTTGTGTATGTTGGTCAATCCAGTGCTCATGCTGCGTAGGACTTCAAACGGTGGATATAATGCACTGATACTACTGTTTACGGTCCAGCTATCACCATATAGGTATAAAGCTGGTAACCCGGCCTGCGGCAGATGTTTTACGGTTATGAACGCCGTAATACCTGGTATGGGTGGTATCACAGTCACAGTCACACTGCTGTATGCTGCCAGGGTAACTGTATCTGCACTGCCCACAATGGCACAGCCTGTGGTGCTGACTGAGATGGTATAGCCAGTATCTGCACCCGATGCAACGCCAGCGGCATTGGGTTGCAGACCCCAGTAGTATTCAAATGCGCCATGGTCAATGCGTTTTACGTTGAATGGTATGGCGCCAGTGTTGGTGGCATTGGTTCGTATTGGACCCACGCGTCGTACTGTTTGCCAGACACCACCATAACCAGCTGCGGCTAACTGAGCATCCACAGATGCTATGTCTCGGTTGGAGCTGACAACTACATTGCTGCTGCCTGGCCAGAATTCATTGCCTACGCCTGTACCAAAGCTACTGGTATAGACCAGACAGCCCAGGTAATACAGATAATACCAGGTGCTGGCACTGGTTGTGGCATCTATGACAGCATTGGTTGAACCATCGGTCTTGTACTGTGGTGTCCAGCCCGATTTAAATGTTCGTATGATTGGGTTATAACTGGCCACAATGGCTATGGCAGTTGTTGGTATGATACCAGCCACACCAGATGTGCTGTAGCTCCAATGAGCTGCTGCACCAGTCACCAGAGTGATCTGATTGTTAATGGTGTTGTAGTTATAGATCAGTCCTTCCATGTGTTTTGGATGGTAGATACCGTCTATGTTAAAGTAGGTGTCCTGACTCAGGTTACCCAGTGTGTTGCTGGTTGAGTTAGTTGCAGCATTGGTGCTGATGATACCGCGTCGTCCTACCAGCAGTGTGGAACTGACCGGATAGTTCTGTAGATTGTATTTTACAAAGCCTGTATGTGCAATGGCCGCACTGCTGTCTGTACCATTGACTACATTGGGTGAATAACTGGCCAGGGTGACCAGATCCAAAGTTGGTGAATAGTATAAGGTAATGCCAGTTGTGGTTGAGCTAACACCTAGTAATTGTCTCAGGTTGGTAGCTGTATCTTCGGCTGTGGCCTTGTAGATACTCAAACCGTTAAGTGCTCGGATTATGGTGCCAGTGGTATAGACGCTGAGACTGGTAACGTTGACATTGCCCAAACCAATTTCTAAACTGCCTCGAACACCAGCAGCTGTACCAGCATTGTTACGAGCTCGTACCAGCAACATGTTGCTGCTTTCCAGAGTCAGCTGCATGGTATTGCTCAAACTGGTTAGGTCATTGTCGGCATTGCCGGCGAATCCACCATTGTTGGTTATGTATAGAGAATTTTGACCAATGTTACCAACCGTGCGTAGAGCATTGCTGCTGCTTGGTATGAATTTTTGCTGAGCCGAACTCCAAAATAAACCAGTGCTGCTGATGGGTGTTGTGGTGCCAACGTTTAGTTTAATTGTATTAGAGCTGCTACCAGCTAGATTTAGATACATCTCCGCAAAGTTAGCATTGATCTTGGTGCCGCCAATGTATAATGAATCACCGTCATTGTTGTTGGGTGTACCTAGGTTTATGGGTTGATATGCCATGGTCTATCCTGTTAATTTGATAATGTTTCCAGGAATGTATATGGATTATTTGGATCCGCATTGCCTGGGTTAGTGGTTACACTGTATTTATCTATCTGATTGGCTAGGTCTGGATCTTTAAATACATTAACAATGGCCGTACGAATAATCTCTTGATTCTCAATGGGACCATAGTAGTAGAGTTTAAGTGTAAATGTATAGCTCCAGATGATCATTCTTTGTGAAGCCGTGTCGCCTTCGTAGTCATCGGTATAGTTAACACTGTTGATGATTATGGGTAAATCGTGAGTGATGCCCAGTTCTGGTATGTAGTTTACGGTTACGTTAAAGTCGGGATTAAAGGCTGGAACAATCTGTTCAAATATCTGCAGACCGTCGTCTTCGTTTTTAACATAGGCATACAGGTTCATGGTCAGGTTATAGGGGACTGGACCATAGGTGCGTTTGGCCTGCGTGGCATTCAGCACAACCTGAGTTTTATTCTGCAGGTTAATCTTACGAGCTGGGTCATAGTCAAAACCCACGACTTCAAAACTCATGCGAGGCAACTGAGCCTCAGTCTTGGCTTCTTCGGCCACAGGCAGTCTCTGTATACGAGCCAGCATCTTGTTCTTTTGTGCAAAGCTCAGAGGCACCCGCACGGTCTGTGTGATGTTGCCATCGACATCCTTGCGTCGTATGTTTAGATTGTTGAACATCACACCAAAGGCAACTATGGCCTTGCGTGTTATGCCGTGATAAAAGACTTTATTTTCAAACATTGTTTCTTATGACCTCGCCAAAGGGATTGGTTTCATCAAAATCTAAATAGTCCTGAGCCAGTGCTTCGGCTCTGAAGTTTTCGTTGTCAGCCAGGGGATCCTGATTGCTCAGAGTCCAGCCTTCCCAAAGCAGACTGCCTGCATCTGTGGCATTGGTGTCTATGCTGTCCAGTCTTAGACTACCACCACCAGTTTCCAGCAATAACTGGAAGTCGCTGACTGTCATGCTGTTGGTTACTTCTAGGCTGTCAATTTCTGTAACGCCAGTGTTGATCTGTTCGGAATTGTATTGCCAGAGTTCACACTGCAGTCTGTACACATAAAGTTTACCTAACTGGAAGAATGGATCCTTGGCTTCGACTTTTTTAATTTCAAAATAACTTTTGGTCAGAGGCAGATACAATAAGTCACCCTCGGCCGGACGATTGGGCAAGGGTAGTGCACTGCTGCGACCCAGTCCTACTACGTCTTCCCAGCGACTGCGCACCACCATGAAGGTAGCAGTGTCGCGGAATTCTATGCCAAACTTACTCATGAGTTCACCATCGCCACCATAGCCATTGACATTTTCCAGATACATTTCCAGGGGTATGGCATTTTCAAAGGTAGCCAAGGGATCATCCAGGAATATAGCATCCTTGTTGACCTCGGTGCGGGGCATGTAAAAGATATCAAAACCATAGATGCGTATGGCTTCGGTGATGAGACTTTCTACCAGACGCTGTTCGCTGGTTCGACCTCCGGGCACACCACTCTGAAAATAAAAATTGGTAGCCATGCTATCCAACCATCATGTTGGGTGGCTCGTTGTAGGTGGTCCAGGCTTCGTATTCTAATTCTTTAATTTCAGCCATGCTTTCGTCCCAGATGATCTGACCATTCAGAGTCACTCCACCGGGCATCTGTATGCCGCTGAATTTTTTAAGGTTTTCACCCCACTGACGTTTGATCAGGGCTGTGGCATAGCGTTTGAGGAAACGATCGTTGTAGACATCCACCCAGGTGTCGGGATTCAGGATGCGATAACATTCTATGAGCATGATTTCGCCCAGGCGAACATCACTGCCCCAGCGCATGTCTACATAGAGTCTGTTCTGATGTCGGGTATATCTGAAACTTTTTTCGCCAACCAACAGCATGTCAATCATGTCCAGGTGTGCCTTGACCTGTTGGTAATAGATGATGCTGGTGTTCATGAGGTCAAACAGATCATTGAGTCTGAGCTGGTAGCGCAGATCAAACATGTAGTCCAGACCCGTGTTGGTGGCACTGAATGGTAATACTCGCACAACGCCTATGATGCCGTCTGATGCTGGCCCCATGTCTATGTAACCATTGTCTATGTCGCCATACATGAACTGACTGACTATGCTGCTGACATTGCTGCTGGTTCCGACTATGCGTTCACCCACGGTAAAGCTAGTAGTAGCACCCTGCAATAGCAAACTGGTGCTGTAACTGCTGGCAAAGCCGGCCACGGTCTGATAGTTGATGACCAGAGCTTTAGCTCCGGATGTCTGACCCACCACGGTTTCATTGAGCTGATAGCTGGCAGCATTGCTGCTGGTCAGCAGTATCTTGGTTGCACTGACCTGATGTTTAAAATAAATGCGTTCTACACCATCGGTGTGAAAGTCCTGATAGTACTGTAGAGCATCGTCCAGACGATCGCTGAGCTGGTCGTCGTCCACATTGATTTCCGTGACCGGATGACCTAATCGTCTCAGACAATAATCTATGAGCTGTTGTCGGGTAGCAGGTGATGCCATGGTTTCTCCTTAGGCCTGAGCTTCGGTCCAGCTTAGGCGAATATTGTTGACCTGTGCAGG
>Ga0114962_10000352_pt1 | contig 40119 bp, 35 predicted proteins | sample C_130820_MF_Meta_FD_87017 | JGI IMG/M metagenome (GOLD analysis project Ga0114962, IMG submission 87017) | Freshwater microbial communities from Lake Croche, Canada to study carbon cycling - C_130820_MF_MetaG | ecosystem: Environmental > Aquatic > Freshwater > Lake | place: Lake Croche, Canada...
CATACACCTGATGCCTTAGAAAATGTACTGAAAACCATTTTAGCGATTCGTCAAAAGGATCAAAAACTAATTACGGTGGTTGGATGCGGAGGCAATCGGGATGCTGGGAAGAGACCTATCATGGCCTCTTTAGCTGCTGATTATAGCGATTTTGTCATTTTAACCTCTGATAATCCTCGATTTGAAGATCCTGAATTCATTTTAAATCAAATGGAGGAAGGAGTTAAAATTGAAAATTCTTTGAAAGTTCAAAGGATTAGTGATAGAAAGGGGGCAATTTTTACCGCCATTCAGTTGATAGCAAAAAATGGAGATATCGTTTTAGTCGCTGGCAAAGGGCATGAGAACTATCAAGATATACAAGGTGTTAAATACCATTTTGATGACAAAGAGATTATTGCAGATGCATTTTTAGTTCAAAAAATGTAAGTTCTTACCTATTCAATTTTTGAAGTAAAAGGGGTAATGTTTTCATTATTTTGTTTAGAGGAAGATTTTTTTGCAAATTTGTTATTTATTTCACCCAATACTTTAATTCCAAAAGCTCTTATGCTATATTATCTATTTGAATATTTGGATAAACATTTGAATGTTCCTGGTACCGGCGTGTTTCAGTATATTACTTTTAGAGCATTTGCAGCTATTATTACTTCTTTGGGAATTGCTGCTATTTGGGGGGATGCTGTCATTTATCGTTTGCAAAGGTTACAAATTGGTGAGGAAATTCGTGATTTGGGATTAGAGGGTCAAATGGCAAAAAAAGGTACTCCAACCATGGGGGGATTCATTATTTTACTTTCTTTGATTATTCCTACCTTACTATTTGCCAAAATCACCAACGTTTATATAGTCCTTTTAATCATTTCCGCGATTTGGTTAGGCGCCGTCGGTTTTATCGATGATTACATCAAAGTTTTCAAGAAAAATAAAGATGGACTTTCTGGAAAATTTAAAATTGCTGGTCAAATTGGTCTTGGTGTCATTGTTGGTTTAACCATGTATTTCAATGATTATACCAAGGTAAGAATTTATCAGAAAATACAAACTTTGGCAGACGGAACGCAGATTCAAAAATATACGGATACTAAATCCCTGATGACCACCGTTCCGTTTTTGAAGAATAATCAGTTTGATTATAACATGCTTTTGCCGGATTTTATTCCTGATCAATACGTGTGGATTGTGTACGTTCTAGTGGTAATCTTTATTATTACAGCTGTTTCCAATGGGGCCAATATCACAGATGGTTTGGATGGCCTAGCTGCAGGAACCTCAGTGATTATTGGTTTGACGCTTGCCATTTTGGCCTATGTTTCTGGTAATAAAGTTTTTTCTGAATACTTGAATGTGATGTTCATCCCTAATTCTGGAGAGCTAGCTATATTTTGCGCGGCTTTTGTGGGTGCTTGTATCGGATTTTTATGGTACAATACTTATCCTGCCCAAGTTTTTATGGGAGATACGGGTAGCTTGATGTTAGGTGGTGTGATTGCGACTTTGGCTATCGTTATTCGAAAAGAAATGTTGATTCCTGTGTTATGTGGTATATTTTTGATTGAAAATTTATCTGTCATCATACAAGTTGCTTATTTTAAATTTACCAAAAAGAAATACGGTGAAGGACGAAGAATCTTCCTTATGTCGCCTTTGCATCACCATTTCCAAAAGAAAAATTTCCACGAAGCAAAAATTGTCACACGATTTTTAATTGTTGGAATTATTCTTGCGGTCATTTCACTTGTTACACTAAAATTGCGTTAATCGCTCCCTATTATTTTGAGTCAAATTCGCCTATTTCCTAGATCAAGTACATTTCAAGAAATAATCCCTTTGCCAGCTTCGAAATCTGAAAGCAATCGGGCTTTAATTTTAAATGCATTAGCAAATGGTTCCACAGATCAATTAGCTAATTTGGCTGAAGCGAGAGATACTCAAACGATGATTCGCTTATTAACCGAAAATGGACCTATCGCAGATGTATTAGATGCGGGTACCACAATGAGGTTTTTAACCGCGTATTATTCTTTGACCGGACAAAGAAAGCAAATGACGGGTACTCCAAGAATGTGTGAAAGACCTATTGGCATTCTCGTAGAAGCCTTAAAGGAATTGGGTGGAGATATTGAGTATGAAAAAGTGGAAGGCTATCCTCCTTTGAATTTGAAAGGCTTTAATTATTCCGGTAACAGAAAGTTGGCTATTCGGGGGGATGTGAGTTCTCAATTTATTTCAGCATTAATCATGTTGGCGCCGATTTTACCCGAAGGTGTAGAATTAACCATTACTGGCTCTCTTGGTTCAAAACCTTACGTCGAAATGACTTTGGCACAAATGAAACATTTTGGCATTCAAGCAAATGTGAATTGGGAAATGGGCCAAATTGATATACCTGCTCAAAAGTATCAAAATCTGCCTTTTGCAGTTGAATCCGATTGGTCTGGAGCTAGTTATTGGTATTCCATGGTGGCTTTATCGCCCTTTGAAGATGCACAATTGGAACTCTTGGGTTTGAAGGAAAATTCACTTCAAGGAGATTCTGCCATCAAAGATATAATGTTGCCTTTAGGCGTGAAAAGTACGTTCACAGGCAAAGGTTATTTGTTAACGAAATGTAAGGCAACATCTCATTTATCTTGGGATTTCACCGATTGTCCAGATTTAGCTCAAACAATCTGTGTCATTGCGGCCGTTAAAAATATTGCGTTAACCTTAACTGGTATCGAATCTTTGAAAGTTAAGGAAACCGACCGTGTTTTGGCTTTGCAAAATGAATTAGGAAAATTAGGTGCGGCATTGACGGAGGTTATCCCAAAAATCAAATATGAATTAACGCCTGATTTTTCTGTTTCTAGTGAAATTCCTGAAATTGAAACTTATGATGATCACCGTATGGCAATGGCATTTGCTCCAGTGGCATTGTTGCAGGAACTAATCATCCATGACCCATCCGTTGTGAATAAATCTTATCCAAGTTTTTGGAAACATATTAGTTTAATCTTACAAACCGTATAATAGCATGAAAAAATTATTTATTATTTTCCTCTTATTTCCATTTTTTGCAATAGCTCAAAGAACGATATTGCATTGTGGTAAATTAATAGATGTAAAAACAAATACGGTTTTAAATTCCATGACCATCGTTATTGAAGGTAAAAAAATCAAGGCAATCCAAACTGGATTTCAACAAGGCGAAAAATCAGATAAGGTCATCGATTTGAAAAATAGAACCGTCATGCCAGGTTTGATTGATATGCACGTACATCTTGAAAGTGAAACAAATCCAAATGCATATTTGGATCGATTTACCAAAAATCCAGGTGATATTGCTTATCAGGCTTTGGTTTATGCAAAAACAAGTTTGATGGCTGGATTTACAACCGTCAGGGATTTAGGGGGAACTCACGTGGTAATTAGTCTAAGAAATGCCATCAATAAAGGCTTGGTTGAAGGTCCAAGAATTTTTACTGCAGGCGTTGCAATCGGTACAACCGGTGGCCATGCTGATGATTCTAACGGATTTAATGAAACTTTTAAAAAGGATTTAGGCGCGGAAGATGGAGTAGTAAATGGGGTTCGAGATGCCCAAAAGGCGGTTAGACAGCGTTATAAAGAAGGCTCTGATTTAATTAAAATAACCGCAACTGGGGGAGTGCTTAGTTATGCCAAGGATGGAATGGGTGCGCAATTCACGGAAGAGGAAGTTCGTGCAATTGTTCAAACAGCCAAAGATTATGGATTCAAAGTTGCAGCTCATGCACACGGCGCAGAAGGAATGAAAAGAGCCATATTGGGTGGAGTCAATTCCATTGAACATGGAACGTTTATGACGGAGGAGGTAATGGACTTAATGAAAAAGTACGGAACTTATTATGTGCCTACTATTATTGCGGGTAGATCTGTTGCAGATTCTGCATTAATTAAGAATTATTATCCTGAGATGGTTAGAAAAAAAGCATTGGAAGTCGGGCCAATCATTCAATCTACTTTTGGCAAAGCCTACAAAGCAGGTGTTAAAATCGCTTTCGGTACAGATGCTGGCGTTTTTGGTCATGGAAAAAATGCCCGTGAATTTGAATTAATGCATGAAGCAGGTATGCCAGCACTAGAAACTATTCAGGCTGCAACCTTGAATGCTGCAGATTTATTGGGTCAATCTACCAACATTGGCACGATCGAGGAAGGTAAATTTGCAGACATTGTAGCAGTAGAAGGAAACCCTTCAACTGATATCAAATCAATGAGTAAGGTGAAATTTGTGATGAAAGAGGGAAAAATTTATAAATCTGAACTCTAATCGTTTATTGCGCTAAAACTTTCACTTTCACCGCTTCAAATCCGCCAAAAAATAGGATAGAAAAAGTAAATTGACTTAAAAGACTATTTTTGATAAATGGGATTCCAGCAGTATAGCACGCGATTAAACCGGTTAAGTTTTTGCTGTATGTGATTTCACTAGATAGCCAAACTGCAAAATTAGACAGTAAGAAAAAGCCTAATACAGTCAATAAATTCATTCCGATGAATGTCTTTCCATTGATTGCTTGATGTGAAAATTGATTACCTAAAACGGCGATCAATGCAAATAAGCTCAAATGTATTTTGTCAAATCCCCAGGAAAATCCATCATAATAAGATGCATAAAGCAGGTTGTTTAATAAAATATTGGAAATCCATATAGAGATAACAGTGAATAAAACTCCTTGGATACGTTTTGGAAAATAAAATCCAGCAAATAATGCCATTGAAGCCATCGGAGAGAAATTCGCCCAAGCCGGCCCTGCTAAAATGATGAAACGACTAGCGATGGCTAAAAATAAAAAAGCTATGAGTATTCCGGTTTTTTTTGTCATTATGCTCGACATAATTCATTAAGAATTATAATGTGTATGTTCAAATAATTTCCAAAGGTAAAACAAAAGCCGTAATTTTACCCATTCTAAAAGAATATATGAATAAAAATTTGCCCAAAATTGGATTGTTAGGGGGTGGCCAATTAGGTCGGATGCTACTTCAAGCTGGTATTGATTTGGATTTTCAAATCGAATGCTTGGATCCTGATGCTGAAGCACCTTGTTTTCAGTTGGCATCTAAATTCACACAGGGTTCATTTAAGGATTTTGATACGGTTTATCAGTTTGGGCAAGACAAAGATTTAATTACCATCGAAATTGAGCATGTCAATATAGAAGCCTTAGAAAAATTACAAGAAGAAGGCAAGTTAGTCTATCCTCAACCGCATCTTTTACGAATGATACAGGATAAAAGGACTCAAAAAGAGTTTTTTAGAAGCAATGGATTTCCAACAGCTGATTTTCGTTTAACCGACAATCAAAAAGATTTAAATAATCATATCGATTTTCTTCCGGCTTTTCATAAAATAGGAAAAGGGGGTTACGATGGTAAAGGGGTTCAATTAATTTCAGATAAGAATGATATAGTTAGAGGCTTCGAAGCGCCAGGTCTATTGGAAAAAGCCATTGATTTTGATAAAGAATTAGCGGTCATTGTTGCAAGAAATCCCCAAGGAGAAGTGAAAGCTTTTCCGGCAGTAGAAATGGTATTCCACCCACAACAAAATTTAGTAGAATTTCTTGTTTCTCCTGCAGGTATTTCAAATGAGATTGAATTAAAGGCTGAAAAAATAGCCATAGATTTGATTGAAAAAATGGAATTAGTGGGAGTATTAGCCGTTGAGATGTTTTTAACCAAAGATGGGGAAGTGCTAATCAATGAAATTGCACCGCGACCTCATAATTCTGGACATCAAACCATACGTGCTAATTCTTGTTCACAATATGAGCAACATTTAAGAGCGATTGCAGGACTACCACTGGGTGATACGCTCACATTAGCATTTTCTGGTATGTTAAATTTATTGGGCGCGGAAGGATTTGAGGGTCCTGCTAAATACGAGGGCTTAGCTGAAATTTTAAAAATTTCAGGAGTGTATCCCTTTTTGTATGCAAAGAAAATGACCAAACCGTTTAGGAAAATGGGACATATTACAATTTTGGGAGTTTCAAAAGAAGACATAGAACAAAAAGCAAATCGAGTAAAAAATCTAATTCGAGTGATTACTTAAAAAGATAATTATGATTGGAATTATTATGGGAAGCAGCTCTGATCTGCCTGTAATGCAAGATGCAATTCAAGTTTGTAGAGACTTTGGAGTTGAATTTGAAGTAGATATTGTCTCTGCTCATCGAACACCAATAAAAATGTTAAAATATGCTCAAGAAGCAAGATCGAAGGGGATCAAAGTAATCATTGCTGGTGCGGGGGGTGCGGCGCATTTACCAGGAATGATTGCTTCTTCAACCACTTTGCCCGTAATTGGTGTACCTGTTAAATCATCCAATTCCATCGATGGCTGGGATTCCATTTTATCTATTTTGCAAATGCCAAATGGTGTTCCTGTTGCGACGGTGGCATTAAATGCTTCAAAAAATGCGGGACTTTTGGCTATTCAAATGTTAGGTATTTCGGACGCCAATATTGCACAGCAATTAGAAGCTTATAAAATGGATTTGATTGAGAAAGTGAATGAAATGAGTCAAAAAGCACAATCTTCGATTTAAAATAATGAAAAATAATTCCCCTCTTTTTAAAGATACATCCACTCATCGATTGCCTTATATTACATTATTTGTGCTTGGGGCTATTATTTTAGTATTGGTGTATATTGGCTATGACAGTGTTTTGGGATCGGATAAAAATGAATTAACCAAAGCTAATAAATTAAAAAATGAAGAATTAATCAGTGACAAATTACCTGATGTGGCTTTATCCTCCATTGAAGTTCAGAAAGATGTTGTCATCGAGGATGAAAATACATCTGATTCTACAGCCAAGTCTTCCAAGGATTTAGAAGCTCAAAAAAAAGAGGCAGAAGCTGAAAAAATTCTAGTAGAAAATACGAAGTTACCTGAAGGTAAAATTCACATTTATGTCGTCGAAAAAGGAGAAACCTTTTATGGTATTGCAAATCGATTTGGTTTAAAATTTAATCAGTTAAAAAGCCTAAATCCCAGTGTTGATCCAGAAGGTTTAAAAGTAGGGGTAACTAAACTCAATGTAAAGGTAAAGGCTGTTCACACGGTCGGTCCTGGTGATGTATTGCGTGTAGTTGCTGAAAAATACCATGTTTCGAAAGCGTCAATAATGATAGTGAATCATAAAGACCAAGACGTGACTTTACGTGGAGAACAATTAATCATCCCGCTGAATTAATTTGAAAGGAATATCATCAGCGTCATTTATTGTCCTTGTTTTAGCTTTTTGTTTGAGCCTTTGTAGTTTTAGGAATGTTCAAAAACAAACAGATAATCCTATTCGGAAATGCCAAATAAGCGCTATTCAAACACTTAGTTTTGAAGACCTTTTATGGTTCTATCAACAGCAAGACACGCTCTCTGAATTTGCAACGTATCAGAATTTAACCTTGGGGATTAAACATTTGGACGCAACAACTACCTTCAAAACTTTTGGACAAATACATCTTTCATTAGATTCTTTGGATCAGTTTGAGCTTTATGCATTGAGATTAATTCATCAACATTCAGAAATCGCCTCATTTTGGAATAAAACATTGCAGGCAGAATTAGATAGTTTTTCTTTCAAAAAAGATTCATTAATGAATATTTTCACGTCTAAACCTTATAAATTACGATTCGTATCTGAGATTAGAAGTTTGGCTAAACAAATTGAATTACATAAAAAAGGAAAGTCAAAAATTAAATTATCCTTACATAATTTTGGGCTGGCGGCTGATGTTGGTCTATATCGGTATAAAAAATACATCAGGAGGGGGAATATTTATCAAAGACTAGGATTTAAAGCTAAAGAGTTAAGTTTGTTTTGGGGAGGAGATTTTGTTGGATTCCCAGATCCTGGACATATCCAAGCTTTTCAGAATAGTGCCAACTTGATTCGACAATTTCCAATCTTAGGCTTTGAGTTTGAAAAATACAAAGGCCAATACGAAAATACTTACCTTAATCAGGTGGCTAAAGGTAAAGCTGCTCTTGTAGAGGATACTAAGTCGCTTTTAGATAATTTGAATTCTTTACGATTGGATAAAACTTGCTTGTGCTCCAAAGCTATAATACCCTCGGCAGAGAAAGAATGGGATCCTGTAATTACAAAATTTATTTCTAGTCCTCAAGCAGTGGTATTTGTGAATCTAATGGAGCAATGGGCATACGTTCAAAAAGGTCAAACAGGTTATTTCTACCGATTAGGAACTTGGAAATTGGCGGGTACGGAATAGAATTGTCAATTAAAATAAAAAGGAATATCCTCTAAGGAATTCATCAATTTTCAAGCGTTTTTTTCCTTCCATTTGCCATTCTAAGATATCTATGTAACCATCTTTACAGCCCACTCGAAGAAATGTTTTTTGATCAGTATCCCAAACACCAATCCCTAAACTTGGAATAATTTGAGGATGGAAGGCCACTTGGTATACTTTGCAATTTTTTCCTTGAAAAATGGAATGAGCAGTCGGGAAAGGATTCATCCCTCTAACTAAATTATAAATCTCTTTTCCAGCTTTTGACCAATGAATTTCACCCGTGGCACGGTGTAATTTAGGTGCTGATTTTAATTCGGATGATTCGGTTTGTGGCTGTGGATTAATGGTATTTTTTTCAATGGCCATGACTGTTTTCACCACCAATTTAGCCCCTTTTAGCATCAATCGTTCATATAAATCACCTGTAGTATCTGTATCAGAAATAGGCTCTTTTTCTTGATATAATAAATCGCCTGTATCTATTTCATGTTGTAAAAAAAAAGTACTTACACCTGTTTCAACCTCACCATTCATCACAGCCCAATGGATAGGAGCAGCACCTCGATAGTTGGGCAGCAAAGAAGCATGTAAATTAAAGGTTCCTAATTTCGGCATATTCCAAACTTGTTCTGGAAGCATTCGAAATGCAACAATGATCTGTAAATCTGCTTGATAAGATTGGAGTTGTTCTAAAAATTCAGGATTTTTAAGCTTTTCAGGCTGTAAAATCGGCAAATCTTGAGTTTCTGCATAGATTTTAATCGGAGATGATTGTATTTGTTGTCCCCTTCCAGCTGGCTTGTCAGGTGCTGTTACTACCGCAACAACATTTAGATTTGCTTCAACCAATGCTTGTAAACTTGCCACTGCAAATTCAGGAGTTCCGAAAAATATAATTCGCATACGTCTAATGTCTATAATTAATCCTTTTTTGTAAAATGTTTTTATTTGGTAATATATTTGGATTTTGATTACCTTTGCTTTTGTAAAAAACAAAATGGTGCTAAAAACGAGATATTTACAATAGTCTGGATCCGAAACAAAACTACAAATAAAATAAGTAGAACGGTCGGAAGCCGTTCTATTTTGTTTTTTATAACCCTATAAATTTCATTGAACAAACGATAAACATGGCAAATTTTCAATATTACACAGCAGAAGCGTTGGACAAATTAAAGGCTGAACTTCATTATTTGAAAATTCAGGGTCGTTCTGATATGGCAAAGCAAATTGCAGAAGCTCGTGATAAGGGTGATTTAAGTGAGAATGCAGAATATGACGCAGCAAAAGATGCGCAAGGACTGTTAGAATTGAAGATTTCTAAAATGGAAAAAATCGTTGCTAATGCACGTGTCCTGGATGAATCTACCATTGATGCTTCCAAGGTTTCTATTTATTCCATTGTTCAAATAAAAAATACAAAATCAGGAGCAACCGTAACCTATACGATTGTTTCGGAAGAAGAGGCTGATTTAAGAGCGGGAAAGATTTCTTCATCTTCTCCTTTTGGTAAGGGTTTGTTAGGCAAAAAAATGGGTGATTTAGCAGAAATTCAAGCTCCTGCTGGAAAATTAGAGTTTGAAATTGTTTCAATTACACGCTAATTCCCAATAAAATTTTTATAAAATCCCGATCGAAAGGTTGGGATTTTGTATTTTTAATCATCATGAATTTATTGTTTGCAAATCCTGGAATATTATGGGCACTTTTTGGGCTTGCTATTCCTATTTGGCTCCATTTTTATCAAAAAAAGTCGACTAGTAAAGTATATTTCTCTGATTTACGTTGGCTAACTGCAAACAATGAATTGTCAAAAGGTCGCAATGAGTGGAAAAAACTTTTTTTGCTATTCTTGCGTATTTTGGCATTGATTTGTTTGATTTTAGCCTTTGCGCAACCCCAGTGGACTTTTTTCCCAAAGACTGAAAACAAGCATGGAATTGTTACTTATTATTTGGATAATCATCCAAGCTTAATTCTAGGGAATCGAAAGAGCTTTCTTGCTTTACAAGATCAAATAAAGGCCTCATCATCTACCATTCGATTTTTCAATAATGATTTTCAGGGTAATGATTTTGAAGCCATTACAACATCTGAACTAAAATCAAATTGGTCTAAAATTTTACCTAGTATTCAAAACCAGTCGCAAAGTTCAATTACTGATCATGCGAATGAATTGATAGATGACAATCAAACATCTACATTGACATGGATTTCTGATTTCCCCAAAAATAAAGATTTGCCGCAATTGAAAGGGAAAAGTCACTATTTGATTTTACCTATTCCCAGGAAAGAGGTAGGAAATATTATTGTAGATAGCGTCTGGGTGGAAGACGGATTTATTCAAGCTAGAGAAAAATTTAAATTAAAAGTTCGTTTGAAAACGAATCATAATGCCATATCTGAAAAGAAATATACCCTACGTTTTTATTTAAATGATTTTCTCTTGAGTAATCAATCGTTCAGTTTTTCGAAAAATAGTTTCTGTGAATTGAATTTTGAGGTTTCATTGCCTTCGATAGGAGAGTTTCCGGCTCATTTTATGCTGGATGATGAAGTAGATTTTGATAATAAGTACCACTTCGTTCTTAGAACTTCTCAAGCTCAAAAAGTTTATTTTATCAATAAGGAGATACATTCCTCAGAGTTAGCAAGAGTATTTCAATCCGATTCTTTGTTTGATTTTGAACAGATAAGTAAAGAAAAATGGCTTTCTTTGAAAAATACATCTAGCGCTTTTACCATTCTTCGTGGTCTAGAGAATTTCACAACTTCTGAATGGCAAATAGTGCTTCAGCGTTTGTCAGAAGGCCAATCTATGATTTTGATTCCAGACGAAGGTAATAATCTTCAGGCAATTAGTTATTTAAATCAATTGACTGCATCAACTGGTAGAAAATATTCAATAGAAAAGTCATCTCTTGGTCTTTCAGTCATCCAGCCTGATTTAAAAAAGCCCTTTTTTGGTAAAATTATTCAAGCTAATTCCATGGGTGATAATGTTAAGACTTGGAGTTCTTCAATTGCTTGGAGCCTACCAAAATCGAAGAATTCCATCATGTTTACTACAAAAGGGCTTTCTTATTTAGAAAAATGTCAGGTTGCCAAAGGTCGACTTTTTTTATTTTCTTCCAATGTTTTGGAAGCTAAAAATTCATTCATGAGTCACGGGCTATTTTTGCCCATTTTTCAAGAGTTGGTGTTGCAAAATAGCTATTCGGCGAAACTTAATTTGGAATATAACAAAGAGGGGTTCCAAGTATTTCCGAAAAAATATTTTCAGACGGGGAATCTTGAGAACCAATTAGTCAAATTGAAAAATGGCAATGAAGAATTTGTTCCGGAACAGGAGTGGATTGGTGATCATTGGAATTGCAAATTACCTTCCTCAAGTGAAACGGGTGAAGCACTAAATGGAATTTTTACCATTTTTTCAGGGAATGAAAAATTAGGATTATTGGCCATTAATTTTCCAAAAATGGAAAGTGATATTAAAACTTATTCCTTACAAGAACTGCAATCTCACTATTTTAATTTGCCGAATGTAAAGGTAATAGGCATTTCAGAGGCATTCTTGCTTGAATCCCACGAACTTGAAACATGGAGCACCTCCAGATTTTTTTTGTTATTTGCTTTGATTTTATTTTTGGTAGAAATGGGCTTATTGTATTTTTATGCCACTAAAGTCTAGGACCATAGATGGCGGAACCAACTCTAACCAAGGTAGATCCAAGTTCTGCTGCCTGTAGATAGTCGGAAGACATACCCATCGAAAGTTCTTTCCATTCAACTAAACCTGTTTCCAAGCCTGTTTTTTCAGTTGTTAATTGTTCGAAAAAGAGCTGTAGAGTAGTAAATTCCTTTTTGATTTGATCTTGATTATCTGTAAAACTTGCCATACCCATTAAGCCCACAATTTTAATGTTTTTCAATTCGTTGAATTCAGGCATTTGTAACATACTCAAAACCTCTTTCGACTCAAGTCCGAATTTACTTTCTTCTTTTGCAATATAGATTTGTAATAGGCAATGAATGATTCGATTGTTTTTGGCAGCTTGTGAATTGATTTCTTTTAGAAGTTTAAATGAATCCACCGAGTGAATTAAGTAGACAAAAGGAGCAATATATTTTACTTTATTTGTTTGTAAGTGTCCAATTTGATGCCAATTGATGTCTTTAGGTAGTAAATCGTATTTTTCAACCATTTCTTGAACACGGTTTTCGCCAAAATCAATAATACCTGCTTGGTAGGTTTGTTTCAAGTCCTCGATGCTTCTCGTTTTCGTTACTGCTATTAATTTGGCGGTACTATTTTTTAATTGATTGAGAATCACTGATATGTTTTCTGAAATGGACATCGCTTGTTCTTGAAAAAGATTAATTTGAATTCAAAATTAATTTATTATTTTTGAAACGATTAATTTAATCGAGCAATTATTTATTTGCATTTATTATGGAAAACGATTCAACCAATAGTAACTATAAAAAGTCCAACAGGGTGGTACTTTTGCTATCGATTTTGGTCGTATTATTTGCGGGGATGTGGGCGAACGAGAAGTGGCATTTAAATATTCCTTTTTTTCCTAAATCAAAAGAAGAGTTTGTTAATAATGCAAACAATCAGTTAGATTCTATTAAGAAGCAATTGAATTTAAAGTTGGTTCAAATAAAAAAATTAGGAGGCAGGGTGAATGAGTTAGAGCTTGCCAAGCAACAAATTTTGGGAGATCAAAAAGAATTAGCGACGAATCCCAAAATGAATGAAGAAGATTTCAAGAAAAAACTTTCTTACTATGTAAAATTGTTAGGGCAAAAAGATTTAGAGATTAAACGTTTAAAGAAAGAAAATGTCGCATTAATTGCTAGAAATGACTCGTTGAGTAGAGAAGCAAAAATGTTACAAGACGGATTAAGCAATGTTCAGAAGGCTTTAAAAGATTCTAGTTTAACATTTGGTCTTAAGCAAAGGGAGTTAAGTGAACGATCAAGGATTTTGGAAGTAAAAAATCAAGAATTATCCGAAAAAGTGAATGTTGCTGCGGCATTAAGGGCAGAAGGTGTGAATCTGTACGCCATCTCCTCAAGGGGTAAAGAAGCGGGTGTTCAAAACCAAAAAGCCAGAAAGATTGAAAAAATTAGGGTAATGTTTCATTTGCAAGAAAATAGTTTGGCTACTAAAGAAATCAAAACAATTTATTTGAGAATCATTGAGCCAACTGGTAATACTTTGTCCGACTATTCTTTAGGTTCTGGAGTTTTCACTTTTAAAGGGAAAGAATTAGCTTACACAGCCAAGCAACGTATATTCTACGAAAATAATCATCAATCGGTTGAATTCATCTATGCAAGACCAGGTGCCTATCGAGAGGGTAAGCATGAAATTGAACTTTACTCTGAAGGATTTCTGATTGGTTTGGGTTCCTTTGAGGTTCGATAATTTAAATTCAATTTAGGTTTTGATTTAAAAGTATTTTTTTCTACTTTTGCAATCCAAATTTTTATTTTTTACAAACAACAATTTTTATGGAATTAAAAAACTATGAGACGGTGTTCATTTTAACTCCCGTTTTGTCTGAACAACAGACAAAGGACGCCGTTGAAAAATTCAAAAAGCTGTTGGTAGATAACAGTGCGCAAATTGTGAATGAAGAAGCATGGGGCTTACGTAAGTTAGCTTATCCTATTCAAAACAAGCACACTGGATATTACCAAATATTTGAATTTTTAGCGGAGCCTACTTTGATTGCGAAGTTAGAATTAGAATATAAGCGTGATGAGCGCGTTATTCGTTTCTTATCAACATCTTTGGATAAGCATGCAGTAGCTTATAATGAAAAGAAAAGAAAAGGTTTAGTAGGTAGAAAACCAGAAAAAACAGAAGCATAATATGACACTTGTAAACGAACCTGTAGATAAAAATAGTAATCGTAAAAAGTATTGCCGATTTAAGAAATCTGGTATTAAATACATCGATTATAAGAATCCAGACTATTTATTAAAGTTAGTAAACGAGCAAGGTAAGATTTTACCACGTCGTATTACAGGAACTTCATTGAAGTTTCAACGTAAAGTAGCACAAGCAATTAAAAGAGCACGTCATTTGGCTTTAATGCCGTATGTAGCTGATGGCTTAAAATAGATCTGGTTAATCCAATAAACATTTGATTATAACATAAAATGGAAATAATATTAAAAACGGATATTGCTGGATTAGGATATAAGAATGACGTTGTGGCTGTAAAGCCAGGATATGGTCGTAATTATTTAATTCCACAAGGGTTTGCAGTAATGGCAACTCCATCCAATCGTAAAGTATTAGCTGAAAATGTTAAGCAAGCTGCTCATAAAGTAGAAAAAATCCGTCAGGATGCTTTGGATTTAGCTGCTTCAATTGGCGAATTATCACTTAAAATTCCTGCTAAGACAGGTGATAGTGGTAAAATCTTTGGTCGTGTAACAAGTTTACAGATTTCTGATTTATTAAAAGAAAAAGGATTCGATGTAGATCGTAAGAAAATTTCAATTGATTCTGAAGTTAAAATGGTAGGCGATTACACTGCTACTTTAGATTTACATAAAGAGGTAAAACATAAGATTTCTTTTTCAGTTGTTGCTGAATAGTTAGTCTTATACAATTCGGATAAAGGTCATTTCGGTTAACGAAGTGACCTTTTTTTGTTTTACGGAAAAATTTTAAAAAAATATTGGTATTTTTACAATCACAAAGAATATTAATTGATTAATTAATGCGAATAGGTTTTATTATTTTCATGTTTCTGATGCCAACTCTGTCTTTGGCACAATTGTCAATTAATTATCCTTATAACAGACAAATATTCCAGAGAAATAATAATAATGAAGCAGAATTTTCAGTTTTAGGAAATTGTCCATCAACAGCATCATTAATTCGCTATCAATTAATACCCGTTCAAGCAAATCAAGGAACAGCGATTGCTTGGACAGACTTGGATACAAATCCAATAGGTGGATTTTATCAAGGAAAAATAAAGGCCAAAGGAGGTTGGTATTCATTAAAAATCAAATTAATATCAAATGGGATTGATACAGATTCCATCACTCTTTCCCGTGTTGGAGTAGGAGAGAATTTCATAATAGCTGGACAATCCAATGCTCAAGGAACCACGAAATATCCTGGAGATGTAGGGGCAGTTGACGATCGAGTCAATTCAGCGAGTTTTAGTAATGGAGTTAGTACTGTCAGTGGATCAAATGATGATTTCCTCCCCATTCCGAATGGAAGTTTTGACTATCCAGAAAATGTCTACAGACAAATAAGCAGTAATGCAATAATTGGCCCAACCGGTGGAACCAATTATTATTGGGCTAATTTGGGTGATTCCTTAGCTAAAAAATACAATGTACCGATTTGTTTTTTTAATGCAGCCTTGGGTGGAACTTCCATTCGAAATTGGTCAGAATCTTCTAGAGGTATTCTAACTGAAAATCCTTGGGTAAATGGATTGTATTATCAAGCAGGATATCCTTACATGAATTTGAAAAAGGTAGCAGAAATCTATGGTAAAAAAAATGGAATTCGTGCAGTTTTATGGCATAATGGTGAAACAGATTCCAACCAAAAAATGTTACCAAGTGTTTACAAAAGCCATTTAAAAGAGTTAATATCTAATTTTCGAAAAGACATTGGAGACGATATTCCTTGGGTGATAGCTCAAGCTTCCTTTTATGCCACTAGGTTAGATAATGGAACTTGCGTTGTCGATTATAATAGTCAAATTGCAGACGCTCAATTGGAATTTTTGTCTGATTCCAATTTAATGCAGCTTTTTCAAGGACCTTCTACAGATAATATTGAAATTCCGAGAAATAATGATCTCGACGCATATTGTGTACATTTTTCAAGAAAATATTTTGTTCAAGTTGCCAATTCTTGGTTAAATAAAATTAATACTGTTTTCTTGACTAATTCAAAACCTTCCAAAGGTCTTTTATTGCCTACTATATCAAAAGATTGCGGACCTAATAATGCGAATCGAATTGCCATAAATTCTACGGCTTCCAAGGTGAGTTTATATAATTCTTCCAATCAATTCATAGGTTCAATTTTGCAATATACTAATTTGGATCCGGACACATACTCAATTTTATTGGAAGATAGTCTAGGTTTGAAATTTAAGATGCCAAGCTTTCGGGTGAAGAATTTTTCATTGAACCCTGCTTTGGCATTAAATGTTACAAAAGATTCAACCTATTGTGATGGATCTATCAGTGAATTATTTGTAAAAAATGATTACAAAACTTATCGGTGGATTTCAGGAGATACTACTAAATCTATTAAATTACTAAATTCTGGGACCTACCAAGTTCAAGTTGTTGATAAAAATAGCTGCGTCTCAACTTCCAATTTAATTAAACTTACCAAATTACCAAAACCCAATAAACCAATCATTGTTGCCAATTCAAATACGGTATTCTGTGATGGCTTCAAGGCTGATGTAATGGCAACCAATGGTCAAGGTAAATATGAATGGAACACCGGCGACAAAACCCAATTGCTTAGTGTCAGAAAATCGATGTATGTCAAAGTTGTTACCATTAATTCGAATAATTGTAAATCGGATTACTCTGATTCTTTAAAAATAACTGCCTTGCCATTGCCTGTTGCACCTAATATTTCAGCTAATAGTGATACACTCTTTTGCGATGGGAAATCTGTTGAATTACTTGCGAAAAACGGCGCTGAAAAGTTGATTTGGTCGACTGGTGAAAGTCTATCGAAAATAATCGTGGCAAAATCAGGTACTTACTCTGTGGCAACTATTGATACCAATAAATGCCAATCTAAACCATCAAAAAATATCTATGTGACAGTTTGGCCTAACCCGAAAAGTCCCAATATAATAGCAATGAGTGACACCATTTTTTGTGATGGAGGAAATGTAAAATTACTTGCAACAAACGGAGCAGGTCGATTTGAGTGGAACTCTGGACAAACAGTAGAATCTGTGACAATTGCAAAAACAGGAATGTTCAGCGTTAAAACAATTGATAAAAATCAATGTATTTCTCCTCTTTCAAAACCAATTTATGTTAAAGTGAATCCGAATCCTGTTCGACCTATCATCAATTCTATTGGTGATACGTTGATTTGTTCAGGTAAAACTGTTGAACTTGTTGCAACCAATGGAGCTACCAAATTTGTTTGGAAAACGGGAGAAATCACCCAATCTATTATCGTAAATAAAGCTGGTATTTTTCAAGTTTCAACAATAGACGATAATAATTGTAAGTCTGAATTTTCGAATCCAGTCAAAACAAAATTATATGCTTCACCGGCACCAACCTCTATTACGATGAGCTCTCCATATTATTTATACGGCGGACTAAAATTGATTGATACGGAATATTTATGGACATTAAATAAATTAAATTTTGGTGAAAATGGGGCTTATTTGCGGGTATTCGAATCAGGAAAATACGGTATAGCTGTTGTTAAAAAATATGTTAATGGTCCAACTTGTTTATCTTCAGTTTCAGAATATAATTATAAAGTGCCAGAAGATGGAGGTTTGACAATCTATCCTAATCCTGCCAAAGCCAATGATTTAGTAAATATTCAATCTATTTCAAATTTAAAAAATGCAACTTATGTTTTATATGCCTTTGATGGTAGACAGATGTTAAGCGGTAAAATCAATGAAGATGGAATATATGGATTCAATGTTAGTGAGTTGGGCGATGGTAAATATTTCCTAATTTTGAATGCTGACAATCATTTGTATAAAAAGGCATTAATGATTTCTAGATAAAAATTCTTCAAAGACTTCTATAAAAAAAGCCCATGAATAAAATTCAAGGGCTTTTTCATGTGTTTGAGATAATGATTACTTTCTCAAGGCAGCTTGTAAATTCACATCCAAAGCAGCTAAAAACTCTTCTGTGTATAAATAATGTTCTCCGTGAGTTACTTTGTTCCCATGGATACATACCGCTAAATCTTTCGTCATTTTACCTGATTCTACCGTTTCAACGCAAACCTTTTCTAAGGTTTGGCAGAAATGAATCAAAGCATTGTTATTATCTAATTTACCACGAAACTCTAATCCTCTTGTCCATGCAAAGATAGATGCAATGGGATTGGTTGAAGTAGGTTTTCCGGCTTGGTAATCACGATAGTGACGGGTAACTGTTCCATGCGCTGCTTCTGCTTCCATCACTTTGCCATCGGGTGTAATTAAAACAGATGTCATTAAACCTAATGAACCAAAACCTTGCGCAACCGTATCAGACTGAACATCGCCATCATAGTTTTTACAAGCCCAAACAAAATTACCATTCCATTTTAAGGCAGAAGCAACCATATCATCAATTAAACGATGTTCATAAACGATTCCTGCAGCATCAAATTTCGCTTTATAATCATTTTGGAAAATTTCTTCAAAAATATCTTTAAAACGACCATCGTATTTTTTCAAAATGGTGTTTTTAGTAGATAAATATAAAGGCCATCCTTTACTCAATGCCATATTGAAACATGAGTGGGCGAATCCTTTGATTGATTCATCTGTATTATACATAGTTAATGCTACTCCATCACCTTTGAAATTATAAACTTCAAATGACTGAGCTTCGCGGCCATCTTCTGGAGTAAAGGTTACGGTTAATTTACCTTTTCCTTTAGTAACAAAATCAGTAGCACGGTATTGATCTCCAAAAGCGTGACGACCAATCATGATGGGAGCTGTCCAATTCGGAACTAATCTTGGAACATTGGAACAAACAATGGGCTCTCTGAAAACAGTGCCATCCAAAATGTTACGGATAGTTCCGTTGGGAGACTTCCACATTTGTTTCAAATCAAACTCAATGACCCGGGCTTCATCTGGAGTAATTGTAGCACATTTAATTCCGACGCCATATTTTTTAATAGCTTCCGCCGCTTCGATAGTTACTTGGTCATTGGTTTCATCTCGATGCTCAACTCCTAAATCGTAATATTTAATATCTAAATCTAAATAAGGTAATATCAATTTGTCCTTGATGAACTTCCAAATTATACGGGTCATTTCATCCCCATCAAGTTCTACTACTGGGTTAGCTACTTTAATTTTTTCCATTTTACGTTTCAGAAATTTAATTGTTTGTGAATATCACAAGTCTTCGACTTTTGATAATCCTGCAAAGGTATGCACTAAATCTTTTTTACTCCATTTTTTTGCGGTAAATTTGAGAAAATTATCAATATTTTTTTAATGGAGACAGTCATAAAGATTTCGTGTAAGGATGAAAAGGGATTGGTTCATAAAATAACAGGAGTTCTTTTTGAGAAATTATTAAATGTCACCTGTACCAATGAATTTGTCGATGAATTAAGTAATCGCTTTTTTATGCGAATTTCTTTTACGGGTCTTTGTGAAATTGAAAAGTTGAAAAATGAAATTGAATTGCTTTTACCTGAATTTTCCATGGTAGAAGTTATTCCTCCACAATTGAAAAAGGTAGTGGTTTTAGTTACCAAAGAACACCATTGTTTAGGTGATTTATTAATTAAAAACCAATTTAAAGATTTAGCTTTTACCATTCAAGCGGTTATTGGGAATCATCCAATTTTGGAACCAATTTGTCGACAATTTAATATCCCTTTCCATTATATTTCTGCAGACGGCTTAGAAAGAGAATCTCATGAAGATTTAGTAGCAAATACAATAAATCAATATCACCCTGATTTGATTATTTTGGCGAAGTACATGCGAATTTTAACTTCGCAATTTTCTTCTAAATATTTGGGTAAAATGATCAATATCCATCACTCATTTTTACCAGCTTTTATTGGAGCAAATCCGTATCAACAAGCTTTTAATCGGGGTGTTAAAATTATTGGGGCAACGGCACATTTTGTGACGGATGATTTGGATGAGGGACCTATTATTTGTCAAGAAGTTGTTTCTGTTAATCACACTCAATCTGCTAAAGATATGTCTAAAGCTGGAAAAGAAGTAGAAAAAATTGTGTTAGCTAAAGCGATTAAAATGGTTTTGGAAAATCGTGTTTTTATTCATCAGAATAAGACAATATTATTTGAATAAAATTCCCCTAAAAAGCGTAAATTGCAATCCTTTTTCAATTAATTAAGAATATGTTTGAGAGTTTAAGTTCCAAATTGACCACCGCAATGCGAACCCTTAAAGGGAATGGTCGTATTACTGATGTAAATGTAGCAGCTACAGTGAAGGAAATCCGTCGTGCTTTGATGGATGCCGATGTTAACTATAAAGTTGCCAAAGAAATTACAGATCGAATAAAAGAACAAGCTTTAGGTCAGAAAATTCTTATTTCTGTTGAACCAGGTCAACTTCTTGTGAAAATTGTTCACGAGGAATTGACTAACCTTATGGGTGGTCAAAAACAAGAAATTAATTTAAAAGGAGATCCATCTGTTGTGTTAATTGCTGGTTTACAGGGTTCTGGAAAGACTACATTTTCAGGAAAGTTGGCTCAGTACATTAAAAAATCAGGTCGCCAAGTTTTATTAGTTGCATGTGATATTTATCGACCAGCGGCTATAGACCAATTAAAGGTTTTAGGAGAACAAGTAGGAGTGGAGGTTTATGCGGAACCTGATAATAAAAATGCTGTTTCAATTGCCGAAAATGCGCTTTCTTACGCTCGAAAAATGGGTAAGAAGGTTGTCATCGTCGATACTGCTGGTCGTTTAGCAGTGGATGAGGCGATGATGAATGAAATTGCAGCTGTAAAGCAAGCTATTAAGCCCACAGAGATTTTGTTTGTGGTGGATTCCATGACAGGTCAAGACGCTGTAAATACTGCGAAAACATTTAATGACCGATTGAATTTTGATGGGGTTGTTTTAACTAAGTTAGACGGTGATTCGCGAGGTGGAGCTGCTTTATCTATCCGACAAGTAGTTGAAAAACCAATAAAATTTATCTCTACAGGAGAAAAAATGGAGGCCTTAGATCAGTTTTATCCTGATCGTATGGCCAATCGTATTTTAGGAATGGGTGATGTGCTTTCATTAGTAGAAAGAGCTCAGCAATCCTTTGATGAAGATGAAGCTGCCCGTCTAAACAAGAAAATTCGTCAAAATAATTTCTCTTTTGAAGATTTTTATGCTCAATTGCAACAAATTAAGAAAATGGGAAATATCAAGGATCTAATGGGTATGGTGCCAGGAATGGGTCAAGCCGTTAAGGATGTAGATATTTCCGATGATTCTTTTAAGCCAATTGAAGCGATTATTCAATCTATGACCGTTAAAGAGAGACAAAATCCTGATATTTTAAATCCTTCCCGTAAAAATCGAATTGTAAAAGGTTCTGGAACCTCGATTCAACAAGTTAATAATTTGTTGAAGCAATTTGAAGATATGCGCAAAATGATGAAGATGATGAATAAAGTTCAAGATGGCAAAATGAAAATGCCAAATCTTGGTAATATGTTTAAGAGATAAAAAGGAAAGGCCCCAAATTGGGGCCTTTGTTATTTCCGAATCAAAGCCCCTAGGTCTTTTTCAAAGCTCTTCATTAATTTCTCCATCGTTGAATCAATTACTTTATCTGTCAAAGTTTGATTTTCATCTTGTAAAATAAAATTAACGGAATAGGATTTTTTTCCTTCACCCAAATTTTTTCCTTCATAAACATCAAAAATATTAATTGATTTTAGAAGATTTTTTTCAATCTGATTGGCAATCCTTTTGATTTCTTGGAAGTTTATTGTTTGATCAATCACCAAAGATAAATCCCTACGAACTTCTGGGAATTTAGATATCTCTTGATAACTGAAATCTTTTTTCTCTTGTTTTAACCAATAATCCCAATCAAAATCAGCCATGAATACATCTTGTTTAATGTCAAATTTTTGAGCCAAATTGGGATGAACCATGCCAAGCTCTAAACAAGTTTTTTTCTGAATTGAAATTTTTAATCCATAAGCAAATAGGCTTGATTTTTCAATAACTTCTGATTCAAATGATTTACCGCCTAATTGTAACATTATGGCTTGACAAACTTGGTACAAATGATGCAATTGTACTTTTTGTGGAGCACTATCCCAAGTTTCACCATTTACTAAACCCGTCATAAATAGGGTCAAATGTCTTTTTTCAATGTATTTTGGCGATTTTTTATGATATGTTTTTCCGAATTCGAAGAACTTTAAATCTTTTTGCCTGCGATTAATGTTATGAGACAATGCTTCTAAGCCGCTGAAAACCATGCTTTGTCTAAGTACTCCTAAATCTTCTGAAAGCTTATTCAGAATTTCTACATTTTCAAAATTCAAATCACTTTGAATCAATTGATGGTACTCAGCTTTAGTCAATGAATTAGAAATGGTTTCATTGAATCCTTTTGCCGCTAAACTCAAGGAGGTATTTTGTTGAATTTTTTCTTTGTCCAATGCAGGAAACTCCGAAACAAATGCGGCGCTCAAATGATCCGACAAAGGAATATTATCCAATCCGTGTATTCGTAAAATTTCTTCAATTAAATCAGCTTCTCGAGTAACATCAACTCGGTAAGCAGGGGCAATAGCTGTAAATCCAAACTCATTGGTATTCTCTAATTGAAAATCTAGTGATGTAAGAATGGATTGAATTTTTTCTTTAGGCAACTCTATCCCCATCCATTGATTAATTCGTTGGTAGCTAGTTGAAATAGCTGCTAATACGGGCTTTTGTGGATAATAATCAATTATATCTGATGAAATAATTCCTCCTGCAATTTCTTGTATCAATATGGTAGCATATTTCAAGGCAAATAGTTTTGCCTCTATATCCGTACCTCGTTCAAATCGAAAGGATGCATCTGTTTTTAAGCCATGTTGTTGGGAAGCTTTTCGAATTTTCTCAGGTTTAAAATGAGCAACTTCTAAGAAAACACGAGTAGTATTATCTTGAATTCCAGAATCTTCCCCTCCCATCACACCGGCTAAGCCAATGGGGCCTTCTGCATCACAAATCATTATCTCTTCGCCAGTTAATTTTCTTTCAATTCCATCCAATGTTTTGAAAAGTGTTCCTGAAGGTATTTTGTCAATCATTAATTTTCCCCCACGAATTTTGTTCCAATCATAGGCATGCATGGGTTGACCCAATCCATGACAAATGAAATTTGTGATATCAACAATATTGTTAATGGGCCTTAATCCAATGGCTTTTAATCGTTCTTGAAGCCATTCTGGAGATGGACCTACTTTTACCTGATCAATACTGACCCCACAAAAACGAGTACAGCCATCATCTTTAATGTCTATTTCAATCGGAAAATGGGTGTTGGATACTTGGAATTTGTCGATCTTAGGTAATGTAATTTCCAATCCACTCACTGCACGAATATCTCTAGCTACACCCCAATGTGAAGCCGCATCTGCTCTATTGGGTGTAAGTCCAATTTCTAGAACAGAATCTGATGATAGTTGAAAATATTGAGCAGCTGGAGTTCCATTGGCTACTTGAGTTGCTAAAATTAAAATTCCGTCATGCGATTCACCTAATCCAATTTCATCTTCTGCACAAATCATTCCTTCGGATGGTTGACCGTAAACTTTTCTTTTTTCAATTGTGAAAAGTTCCTTTCCTTCCTTGTCATAGAGTGTTGTGCCCGGAGTAGCTACTATCACTTTTTGTCCTTGTGCAACATTTGCCGCTCCGCAAACAATCGTGAGAATTTCATCTAAGCCAGCATCTACTGTCGTTAGGCTCAATGTTTTTTCTTTGACCTGAAATTTTTCACAAGTCAAAACTTCAGCAACAACAAATCCTTTTAAACCACCTGGAATCGTTTCATGGGCTTCAAAGCCCTCCACCTCTAATCCAGTGTTTGTTAAAAGTATGTCCAATTCTTCATTGCTACCTTTTTGGGGAAGTTGAGAAATATCTATAAAATCACGGAGCCAATTGATTGAAATCTTCATTTTTTATTTTTATCGGGTAAATTTCATTTTGTAATCAACTGAAACTTTACCCTTTGTAATATCTGTTAATTTATTTTTTATCAATCTTTTTTTGACCACATTCAAGTAATCCGTAAATAATATTCCCTCAATATGGTCATATTCGTGTTGAATAATTCGTGCGGCTAACCCTTCAAATACATCTTCTTTTTCTTCACCTTTTTCTGTCCAATAATGTATTTTGACATATTCGGGTCTAAATACTTCTCCTCTGATTCCTGGGATCGAAAGGCAACCTTCTTCAAAACCCCATTCCTCACCTGTCTCATCAAGGATGGTTGGATTGACAAAAACCTTTTTGAAATCAATCAAAGATGGATCAATGTCCTCTTCCTCCTCACCTTCATTCATTGGTCTGCCATCCACAACAAATAGTCGAATATCTTTTCCAATTTGAGGGGCAGCTAATCCAACTCCACTTGCTGCGTACATTGTTTCAAACATATCCTCTGTAAGTTTAATTAAATCGATGGTTCCAAACTCAATATCATTGGCCACTTTTCTAAGTACTGGGTCTCCGTATGGAATGATGGGATAAATCATATTTTTACAATCAAACCGCAAATTTAATCATTTTAATGGAAAGCTCGCTAAACTTTAATGGTTCTATGTATTTTTAAAATGTGTTTTATAGGCTAGTGTCTTGGAAAGAATTCGAGTGATTTTTTGTAATTTGTTAAGTTTTTAATTCTCAGGTAGATAATAATTCGATTATGAATAGAAATTTTTTCAAAGCACATCCATGGCACGGTATCCAAATAGGAGATCAAATGCCGGAACAAGTAACAGCTTTTATTGAAATTGTACCTACTGATACTGTCAAGTACGAGATAGATAAACAAACAGGTTATTTGAAAATTGACCGTCCTCAAAAATTTTCTAATATTGTTCCAGCCTTGTATGGTTTTTTACCACAAACCTTTTGTGCGGAGGGTATAGCGGAATTAGCTAGAAAATATTCAGGTAAAGATATTACTCAAGGCGATGGTGATCCTTTAGACATTTTGGTTTTATCTGAAAGAGCAATTACCCATGGTGATATACTATGCCAAGCAATCCCAATTGGAGGCATTCGAATGATTGATAAAGGAGAAGCGGATGATAAAATCATTGCTGTACTGAAAGATGATCCTATTTACGGAAAATGGAGAGATATAGCTGATGCTCCTAAAGATATTGTTCAAAGATTAAGACATTATTTCTGGACATATAAAATGTTACCGGGCGAAACTACTACCAATGCTGTAGATATTGATGAAGTATATGGTAGGGAAATCGCACATGAAGTAATTAGGCAATCTAGAGAGGATTATAGAAAAAATTTCGGATAGGAATTTGTCCATTGTTTGAAGAATTTTTCCACTCGACATTATTTTGTGAATTTTTATCAATATAATGACGAAACTTGTAATTCAAATTAAAAACTTAAAACTATGTGGCAATTCGTCAAATATACCTTAGCGACTATTATTGGTTTATTTCTATTCTCATTTCTTGGTTTTATTTTGATAGTAGGAATTGGATCTGCGATGAGTAGCTCGGAATCTGAATTTGAAGTAAAAGAAAATTCGGTATTAAAATTAAATTTAAATCATCAGATTGTTGAAAATGCTTCAACAGAGGAAAATCCATTTTCTAATTTGGCTGGACCCTTCTTTTCTACTACCGAATCTGTTGGATTAGTTCAAATAATCGCTGCTTTAGAAAGAGCACGTGTGGATAAAAATATCAAAGGTATATATTTAGATGTAAGCTTCCCTGTAGCTGGATTTGCTCAGTTAACTGAAATTAGAGACGCAATTGAAAAATTTAAAAATTCAGGAAAGTTTGTTTATACGTATTCGAATGCATATTCGGAAAAGGCTTATTACATCGCCTCCATTGCTGATAAAGTATATTTAAATCCTGCGGGATTATTAGATTTTAATGGAATTAGTGTTCAATACATGTTCTTTAAAAAGGCATTTGATAAATTAGAAATTGAACCTATGGTCTTTCGTGTTGGACAATTTAAATCTGCGGTTGAACCATTTATTCGGGAGGATATGAGTGCTGAAAATAAAATGCAAACGCATTCCTTTCTTCAATCCATCAATGAACAAGTTTTTGCAAAAATTTCAAAATCTACCAAAATTCCTGTAGGTAAATTGAACACAATTGCGGATAGTTTGCAAGCCTATAATCCAAAGAATGCTGAGAAATTGGGCATGTTGAAATTAGGATATTGGGATGAATTTGAATCGATTTTGAAAAGTAAATTAAAGATTAAATCTAGTGAAGATGTTTCTTTCGTGAAATTGAATGACTATCTAAAAGCTAAAAATCCGATTGAAAAAGTAGAAGGTTCCGATAAAATTGGTGTTTTAGTAGCAGAAGGTGAAATTGTTGGGACAAAAAGTGGTGATGGCAACATTGGTTCAGATGATTTCATTAAAGAGTTGAAAAAATTAAGAGATAATAAGTCGGTTAAAGCAATTGTATTAAGAATTGATTCTCCAGGTGGCTCTTCTCTTGCTTCTGAAATTATGTGGAGAGAAATACTGTTGGCCAAAAAAGTAAAACCAGTGATTGCTTCAATGTCAAATTATGCTGCATCAGGTGGATATTATATGGCAATGGGTGCGGATGCCATCGTTGCGCAGCCAACCACGATTACTGGATCAATTGGGATTTTTGCTCAATGGTTGAATTTGGATAATTTTTTAAAGAATAAATTGGGTATTACTCAAGATCATGTTAATACACATGCAAATTCAAGCTTTATGACTTCCTTGGGTCAAATGTCCAATTTTGAAAAATCAGTTGTTCAAAATATGGTCAATCAAGGGTATGAATCTTTCACATCTAAGGCTGCTGCCGGTAGAAAGATGCCCATTGAACGTTTGAAATCTTTGGCTGGGGGTCGAGTATGGACGGGAGCACAGGCAAAGAAAATTGGATTGGTAGATGAATTAGGAGGTTTGGATAAAGCAATTGAATTAGCTGCCAATAAAGTGAAATTGAAATCAGGATCATATAAAGTGGTTGTTTACCCAAAAGCGAAATCGTTTTTGGACGAAATTTTAGATTCAGCAACTTCAGAAACAAGTTTAGAAGAGCGTTTCACCAAATCGAAATTTCCATGGGCAAAATCCATTTTGGAATTAGATCGAATGAAGAAAAGAGAAGGCTTTTTGACAATGATGCCTTTTATGATGGAAATTGAGTAATTTTTTCAGTAGAAATAGAGAATTCAGCTTTATCTTTGATGAAATTTTTAAAAATATGATTAGAAATAATTGGACTAGGGAGGAGGTTGAGAAAATATATCATCAACCGTTTTTGGATTTAGTGTATCAAGCTGCTACCGTTCATCGCCAACATCATGATCCTAATGAAGTTCAAATAAGTACCTTGTTATCAATCAAAACAGGTGGCTGCCCAGAAGATTGTTCCTATTGTTCTCAAGCAGCTAGATACCATACCAATGTAAAAGTGCAAAAACTTTTACCTTATAATGAGGTGATTTCCGCTGCTGTTCGTGCAAAGGATAATGGTAGTTCTCGCTTTTGTATGGGTGCTGCTTGGAGAGAGGTAAGAGATAACAAGGATTTTGATAGAGTCCTAGAAATGGTGAAGGGGGTAAATTCATTGGGTATGGAAGTTTGCTGTACCTTGGGGATGTTGTCTGAAGATCAAGCCGAAAAATTAAAGAATGCAGGTTTGTATGCCTATAATCACAATATTGATACAAGTGAAGATTACTATGAAGATGTTATTTCAACAAGAACTTACCAAGATCGTTTAGAAACTTTAGGTAATGTTCGTAAAGCCAAACTTTCTGTTTGTTCAGGTGGTATCATTGGTATGGGAGAATCTTCAGCTGATCGAATTGGAATGTTATTGACTTTGGCCAATTTACCTGAACATCCCGAATCAGTGCCCGTGAATAATTTGGTTCCTGTGGAAGGAACTCCTTTTGAAAATCAAGCGACAGCTTCTGTTTGGGATTTAGTTCGTGTGATAGCAACTGCTAGAATTATGATGCCTAAATCGGCAGTTAGATTATCAGCAGGCAGATTGGAATTGAATTATGAAGGTCAAGCTTTTTGCTTCATGGCTGGCGCTAATTCCATTTTCTCTGGAGACGTGTTATTAACAACACCAAATCCTAATGTTAAATCGGATCAAGAGTTGTTTCAAATTTTAAGTATTAAACCTAAGGAAGCATTCAAAGACGCTAAAAAACAGGGTATTGAGTTCAATCAAATTCCAAGTGCTCAAGGATTAGAGCATACGCACTAAGATAGTTTTTAAAAAGCAGAAAGGTTGAAATGAATGAATCATTTTAGTATTTCTGCTTTTTTATTTTTCTAAGGATTTTGACATCGTAAAATGTTGAATTTCTCCAAATAGCAAATACGATTCTTTGGTTATTTGATAGCCTAAACTTTTATAAAATGGAACGGCATTTTCTCTTGCCTCCAACATAATTTCCTTCCACTTTTTTTCTTTGGCTATTTCCTCTAAATAAGTCATTAGTATTTTACCAATCCCTTTGCCTTGTTGATTGCTTGCAACAGCCACGCATCGAACTTGTCCTTGATTAGGGTTAGATTCATGCATTCTAGCCACGCCAATGGCTAATCCATTCTGGATAATCATACCATGAATGGCTTCCTTTTCATCGGATAATACTTCACTTCCCGGTGCTTGATTCCAAGGCTCTCTTAATACTTCAAAACGAAGTTGATAGTACAATTGCCATTCGTCATTGGTTGAAGGTGAAATTACTTTCATGGGATATGGGTCTAAAAAAAGCGCTGACTTCTTTGGAAATCAACGCTTGTAAAAATATTCAATTCTTTTTATTTGGCAAAATTGACTGATCTCATTTCCCGAATCACGGTTACTTTTATTTGACCAGGATATTGCATTTCTTTTTCAATTTTCTGTGAAATATCAAATGATAAATTGGATGCTTTTTCATCGCTCACATTTTCTGAATCAACTAAAATTCTTAATTCACGACCTGCTTGAATGGCATAGCATTTTTGAACTCCTTCAAATGATGTAGCCAACGTTTCTAAATCTCTCAAGCGCTTCATATAAGATTCCATCATTTCACGTCTAGCACCAGGTCTTGAGCCTGAAATGGCATCACAAACTTGAATGATAGGAGAAATCATTGAGGTCATCTCTATCTCATCGTGGTGAGCTCCAATGGCATTACAAACTTCTGGATGCTCTTTGTATTTTTGAGCTAATTCCATCCCAAGCACTGCGTGAGGTAATTCTGGCTCTTCATGCCATACCTTACCGATGTCGTGTAGTAGACCAGCCCGTTTTGCTAACTTAACATTTAAACCAAGTTCCGCAGCCATGGTTGCACAAAGTTTAGCTACTTCACGCGAGTGTTGTAATAAATTTTGACCATAAGATGAACGGAAACGCATTCTTCCAATCATTTTGATTAATTCCGGATGTAAGCCATGGATTCCCAAATCTATTACCGTCTTTTCTCCAATTTCGACAATTTCATCTTCGATATTCTTTTTGGTCTTATTCACTACTTCCTCAATACGAGCAGGGTGAATTCTACCGTCTTGTACTAAACGGTGCAAAGATAGTCGAGCAATTTCTCTTCTTACAGGATCAAAACCAGAAATGATAATCGCTTCTGGGGTATCGTCTACAATAAATTCAACTCCTGTTGCAGATTCTAACGCACGAATATTTCGACCTTCTCGGCCAATGATTTTACCTTTAATATCATCTGATTCAATATTGAAAACTGAAACACAATTTTCAATGGCATTTTCTGCCGCTGTTCGTTGAATGGTTTCAATGACTATTTTCTTGGCTTCTTTTGTAGCCGTCAGCTTTGCTTCCTCAATGGCTGTTTTGACAATTGAACTAGCCTTACTTTCAGCCTCTGCCTTTAATGCATCCATTAATTGTTGTCTAGCTTCATCTGCAGATAGGTTAGAAATTTTTTCTAACTGACTTATTTGGTTAGCAAGCATAGCCTCAGCTTCTGCTTTCTTACGATCAACCTCTTCGTTTTTTTTTCGGTAATTTTCTTCTTTAGAAGCTAAACTTTGCTTTTGTGATTGAATTTCTTGGTCAACTTGTTTTTGTTGTTCTTGTTGCAAAGCCAGCGTTCTTTCTTTTTCTCTCAGCTTCTGTTCGTTTTCAATCAGGATTCCTTTTTTTGCCTGAGTTTCTTCTTCAAATGTTGATTTTAAGCGCAAAAAGTTTTCTTTTGCTTCAAGCATTCGGTCTTTTTTGATATTTTCTGCAGAAATTTCTGCATTTTTTACGATATCATCTGCTTTTTTTTGAGCATCCGATTCTAAATTTTTATTGACTTTGGAAAAAAATATTTTTCCTGCAAATACCCCTCCTGCAAGTGCTATGAGGGGGAATATGAATGTTTCTATTGACATATGGCTACAATTTTATGTTTTGCACAATAGTCACCAAAACTGGCAAAAGAAAAAGGGGGAATTAGATTTTATATGAACTAACTAATTCCAAGAGGTCATTATTTTGTTCGATTACACTTGAACTGATTGAAGTAATCTCAGTATCAAATTTTACTCCACACATAGCTAAATCTAAAGCTACTAATGCCATAACCTTGTTAGGGTCGGAACTATTTGTCTTTTTTTCGTAGTATTGAACCAGCTGGTTAACCAGATTGGCTGCATTTCTCACACAAGATTCCTCTTCAGGGCTTACTTTTAAAGCTAGCGTTTGAATTCCTAATAGTAAATTACAAGGAAGTTTTTGGCTCATTTATTGCGTAATGTTTCAATACTTTGATCTATAATTGCTATATAATTATCTAACCTTTTCTTCAACTCAGCAGTTGGGACTGCTGTATTATCTGTATTAACTACAATTTTAGTGATTTTATCTGATATTTTAATGTTTTTTTCCAATTCTTTTACTTTGTCTTTGAATAGTGATAAATCAATATTTTTACTTTTCAATTGTTCTTTTAAACCTTCAACTTCTTTGGTAAGTTCCATAATTGTTCCTTCATTTTGGCGCAAAGTTGAAATCATCTGATTAATTTTCAGCTGTAATGTTAAGTATTGCGTTTTTAATTCCGAATCCATACAATTATTTCTCAGCTAGTTGAAATTTCCCGTTTTTGAATTGAAACTCTTTGATAAATAAGACAATCATAAAAATCACCCCCCCCAAATTTTCTTTGATCAATTCTGGAAGTTTCCAATTGACAATCAATGAATTTAATTGAATGGCAGCAAAACCCAAAAGTAAATATAAAAAAGCTTGCTTCCATTTATAAGGGACTGGATCATAAATTTGTCCGCCAATGTAACATAAAACTGTCATCACCATACTAGATGCTAAAAAGGACCAAGCACAGGCCATGTAACCATATTGGGGGATGAAAATTATATTTCCCACGAGTGTAACGACTAATCCTATAAAGGTAATGATGGTACCCATGTACGTTTTGTCCTTAACTTTGAACCAAACGGATTGAGTATAATAAATGCCTAAAAATAAATTGGCTAAAAGCAAGATAGGGACAATACCAATACCCTCCCAATAGATTGGCCTTCCCAAAAAAAGCTTTTTTATCCAAAAAAGGTTACTACTTACCATTACCCAAAGTACTGTACAAATAATGATGAACCAATGGGTTACTAAAGCTAAATTTTCTTTGCTATTTTCTGCTGTTTTTTTACCTAAAAAAAAGGGCTCTGCCGAGTACTTGAACGCTTGAATAGCAAGACTCATCAGAACAGAAAGTTTATAACAATTCCCGTAAATTCCTAAGGCATCATGGTTGTTTCTGGACGGATAAAAATTGGCAGGCAATAGTTCTTCTAACAAAAGGCGATCAAACATTAGATTGAACATGGCCGCTAAACTCATAAACATCAAGGGGTAGGAATAGATCCATAGAGATTTGAGTTCATTCCAATCCCATTCCCAACGATAAATAGCAAATTCTTCTTTTAGCCAATAAAAAAGTGTTCCATTGGAAATCAAATTGGCTAAAAATATATAGCCAATCCCAATACTTGGTAAATATAATTGTTTGAAAAAATGGGGTAATGACGCTCCAAGAGAGCCTTCATGAATGGGTTTTAGTAATAGTAAAAAAAGCAAGTTCAGTCCTACATTGATAAGTATTGAGCTGATTTTAGCTTTTACAAATAAGCTGGTTTTGTGTTCAAGACGTAATTTGGCAAATGGAATTGACGTAATGGAATCTATTGCCAAAATTAAAGCCATCCATTTTAAAAATATTCCTTTTCCAGGATATCCTAATTGGGAAATAATTGGTTCTGAAAATAGAAAAAGAAACAGCGTAAAGAGGGTTGTAGTGGTAATAATTGCACTTAAAATGAGGCGATAATATTTGACGGGTGCATCTTTAGCATATCTAAAAAAAGCCGTTTCCATGCCATAAGTATATAAAATGTTGGCAACTGCGATATATCCGTACAATTTTACGTTGATACCCGACTCAGCAGGCGAAAATGCTTTTGTATGAACAAATACTAATAAAAAATTGAGCGATCTACCCAAAATTGTACTGAATCCGTACGATAAAGTTTCTCCTGCTAGTTTTTTAAGTATAGACATTCTTTCATTTACACTAATTCAAAGTTAATCAAATTATTGATTAGTCGAGGATGGTAAAATTCTTTAAAATTATTTTTCAAAAAATTTTGACTAGTTCATTTTTTTAAAATTAGACATATTAGTTATCTTGCAGTTACATTTTAAAAAACAGCAAATGCAAAAGTTTTTTTTGGGACTTATCATCCTTCTTTCTGTTTCATTAGCGAGTGAGGCTCAAAATATCAGTTATTATCCATTTAATTCTCAATTGGCTATATCTTCCAATCCAACCAATGCGATATTTTTTGAAGCGAGAATGCAAATGAATTCTGCAACTTCTGCTATAACCACAGAAACTGGTCCGATGATTACTTTACATAAAAGCGCGAATGCATCGTATTATTTTGGTGGGGGAGTAAATGTTAGTTGGGCGGCCAATGTTTTAAATAACTCTTCGATTCTAAAGGGTTATTATGGTAGTTTAGGAGTTAGAGTCTTTCCTTTTGAAAAAGCACCCAAATTCGGTATCAATTTTGAAATAACTCCATATACAGATACGAAAATAGAAACAGGCCTTTTAAGGGCATGGTTGGGTCTTTCTTATCATTTTGGCAAAAATAATTTCAAAAAGAAATAATCTATTGCTTTTGATAACCGATTGTTTGATAAAATTGATCGGAGTAATTATCGCTCAATGGAATGTGATTTTCGCCAATCTTGATTTTCTGATTTCGAATCGATTCAACTTTCTTCAAAGAAATAATATACGATTTATGAATACGTAAAAATTCATTAGAAGGCAGTTTTTCCTCGATGGATTTCATTGTCATTCTGCAAACAACGGGATATTTCTGTGTCGTTAAATGAATTTTAATGTAATCTTTTAAGCCTTCAATGTATAAAATATCTTCCAGCATTATTTTCATTAAAGAGTAATCTGCATGAATGAAAATATATTCAATTTTATTTGCATCGATTACATTGGATTTTAAATCAGTTCTGATCTTTTGATAATCCAACGCCTTATTGGCTGCTTTTAGAAATCTTTCAAATGAAACGGGTTTTAATATATAATCAATTACGTCCAAATTAAATCCTTCAATGGCATATTGTTGATATGCCGTAACAAAAATGACCATTGGTTTATTGGTTAGCCCTTCTAAGAACTGGACACCAGTTATTCCAGGCATTTGAATGTCTAAGAATATCAAATCTATCGGATTATTTTGTAAAAAATCCATCGCTTCGTAAGCGTTTCTACAACGAGCTTTCAATTGCAGAAATGGGACTTTAGCCACATTGTCTTCCAAAAGATCCAAAGCCAAGCTTTCATCATCTACGATAATGCATGAGAGTTTAGTCGTATTTTGTGGGATAAAATTCTCCTTTATTCCGTTTTCCATCGTTTAGCAATTTGAAATCTCTAATTCCACTAAATAAGATTCGTTAACCTCCTTAATACTCAAAGAATAATTATCAGGATGTAATAATTCTAATCTACGTTTAACATTGGCTAATCCAATACCTGAACTTTCATCTTTTTTCTCCAATTTACTCAAAGGGTTAACTTTGTTTTGGACTGTAAATTTAATTTTTTTGTTTTCGTATTTCAACGAGATATCAATACTTGGATTTTCAATCATTCCAACACCATGTTTAAAGGCATTTTCTACAAAAGGGATTAACAACATAGGTTCAATGCTACAATTTGAATCAATTTGTCCAGCCATGTAATTTATTTGAATATCATTACCAAATCTAATTTTTTGAAGTTCAATATAGCTTTCTAAGTAAATAGATTCTTTTTGTAGCGGTACTTTTGAATCTTTTGTCTCATATATCATATAACGCATTAATTCCGATAGTTTGATTACTACTGGTTCAACCATTTCAGGTTTTCTTTTCGATAAAGAAACAACACTGTTCAATACATTGAACATAAAATGTGGACTGATTTGTGAACGTAAAAAAGATAATTCAGATTTTAACCGTTCATTTTCAGCTTCTTTTATTATTTCCTTTTCTTTTAAATTGTCAGTAAAAAATCGATACATAATACCGATAGTGACGATGAAAAGTAATTGGAATGTAGTTCCTAAGACAGGACCTCTTTTGAAGCCGTTCGATTTACCTGCATTCGAAACGTGGTCATTCGTGAATACCCAATTTCTAATTTCATCATTCAGCCATAGCATGAAGATAATACTTATTAAAAGTATAATTAAATAAACCGCAACTCCGTACTTTTTAAATATTTTTTTAATTAAGATTTCAGTATTCAAATAGAAAAATGGAATATTCGCAATGGCAAATAGGATAAAAAATAGGGTCCACTGGTTATGGCGGGTAACCTCTTCTAAATTAGCTGAATTAATATTCGGTCGCATCAAATAGGGCAATGATATAAAACACAACCAAAATATGAGATGAATCAGGAAAGGCCTGTATTTAATGGAATTATGATTCATGATTTTTTAGGGAATTTTTAGAAAAGTATGATTTACTATTTGATTTTAGCATTTAAATCTACCTATTGTATAATTGTGCCGATGAAATAAAGAAATTTTTTTTATAAAAATTACTCAGTAAATTGGTTTAAATTTTAAACCTATTTCAAATGATTCAGAAAATACTCCTATTCCTGTGCTTTTCTGTGCCCTTGTTGGCCCAACAGATTATTCCATTGGACGATTTAAGTGCATTTGATCATCCAAGCAATAATTGGACAATCGAACAAATGGTGAAATCAAAATATACAGATACCGCCTTTCAAATTTCTATGGGTAAAGGAATTCTAGTAAATACTTTAAGAAATGGTAAATACAAGCGAACGGATGATTTGAAGTTTCAACTCAAGCACGGTGATATCCATTTAAAATTTGATTTTTTATTACCTAGAGGAGCAAATTCTGGTATTTATTTGCAAGGTAGGTATGAAGTTCAACTATTTGACTCTTGGGGTAAAAAGAAAATGAAATTCGGTGATTGTGGCGGAATTTATGAAAGATGGGATGATTCAAGAGGAAAAGGAAATGAAGGATACGAGGGATTTGCCCCAAGGCAGAATGCAAGTCGTGCACCTGGATTGTGGCAAACCTTAGAAATTGATTTTCAAGCCCCACGTTTTGACGCTTCCGGCAAGAAAATTCAAAATGCCATCTTCAAAAAAGTTATTTTGAACGATATTGTCATCCATGAAAACATTGAAGTATCAGGTATGACGCGCGGAGCAATTTTTGATAAAGAATCGCCCTTTGGACCTCTTTTAATTCAAGGTGATCATGGTCCTGTAGCTTTTAAAAACTTTTGGTATGAAACGTTTGACAAAGCAACCGTAAATCTAGAAAATGTCACTTATAACTATTTTGAAGGGAAGTTCCCCAATTTGGAAATTAAGGACAATAAACCTTTGGAATCTGGAGTAAGTAAGGATTTGACCTATCAATTAACTAAATCGAAAAGCGATTTTCTCATTCAATTTATTGGGGATTTGGTCGTGCCAGAAGAAGACAATTATGAATTTCAAACTTTTTGGACGGGCTCAGGTAAATTGGTGATAGATGGAGAGGTGTTGAATAATGGGGCTCATTGGTATAATCAGAAAGTGATTACTTCCAAATATTTAAAGGCAGGAAAACATCAAATTAGTTTAATTTACGCCAAGGATTTTGGTTGGGGAGGTAAGGCTTTGGGCGTTTTCGTAAAGCGATTAGGAGCCCATTTAGTTCCCCTTCATGAAAGGACTTCTTTGCCTGAACAAGATGCAGTTTCAGAAATTGTTTTAGAAGCTAATTCTGAGCCTGTTTTACAAAGGTCCTTTGCTTTTCATAAAGGAATTAAAAAAACGCATGTCATTCATGTCGGTGATCCATCTGGGATGCATTACACCTATAATCTAAAGCAAGGAGCTATTCTACAAGTTTGGAAAGGAAGGTTTTTAGATGCGACGCAAATGTGGGATGGTAGAGGAGAGCCACAAACTGCTGAACCGGTTGGTGTGAAAGTGGTTTTGGATGGAAAGTTTCCTTTAGTTAAAAGTCACCAAGCCTTGCCTGATAGCATGAACACAAGTGATTTAACCTACAAAGGCTATAAAATAGTAGATGGTCGTCCCGTATTCTTATATGATTATGCCAATGCAAAACTTCAATTGGAAGATTGGATTCTCCCAAATGAAAAAGGAACTGGATTGAAAAGGACTTTGAAATTAATTGGTGCGAGTGCAGATCAATCATCTTTGGACGCATTGCTTGGACTAAGTCCAGAAGTAGTAGAAGTTGATCCTGGTTATTTAGCCTTGAATGGAATGTCTTATTTTGTTTTGTGGAACGTAGGCAAGCCTACCGTATTAAATTCTTCCATGAATCAAAAAGAAATACGGGCTGCAGTAGAAGGAAATAGTTTTTCATATCAAATTATCTGGTAAAATTTAAAGCGATGAAAATTCACATAATTATATTTTTAGTATGTAGTCAATTGTTAGCATTTGCTCAGAATCAGAAGTCGAATGTTAAGACGGAACAAGATTTTTACGAAATTAAAACGTTACCAATCCCGGCTGAAATCAAATTAGAAGTGGGAGGTATTGCAACAATGCCGGATGGTCGAATAGCGGTCAGTACAAGAAGGGGAGAAATATGGATTATTGAAAATCCTTATCAGCAAGGAAATTACCAAACGTACTACCATCGATTCGCTAGTGGGATGCATGAAATTTTGGGATTAGCTTATCAAGATGGCGTTTTCTATTGTTCGCAAAGAGGCGAGTTAACCAAGGTGAGTGATACTGATCGAGATGGAGTTGCAGATTTGTACGAACCTATATATCAATTTGAATTATCAGGAAATTATCATGAATATACCTATGGGCCAGTGATTGATAAAAAGGGTGATATGTGGGTTACTTTGAATTTGGCTTGGGTTGGATTTGGAGAAGGAAAGTTTTCGAAGTGGAGAGGCTGGTTGGTAAAGATTTCTAAAGATGGCAAATTAGAACCATTTGCGGCTGGTTTACGTTCGCCTGCAGGCTATAGTATCAATCAAGAAGGAGATATTTTTTATGGTGAAAATCAAGGTGATTGGGTAGGTTCAGGAAGAGTGACTCATTTAGCAAAAGGTGATTTTGCGGGGAACCCTGGAGGTTTAAAATGGGCAAAAGAACCGAATAGTCCATTTAAATTGACGCTCGAAGAAATTCCTGATAATTCTGAACCGATGTTTGAAGCTGCCAAAAAGGTTAAAAATTTAAAATTACCTGCTGTTTGGTTTCCTCACGCAATTATGGGAATTTCTACTTCCGATATATTGCAAGATACAACAAAAGGTAAATTCAGTCCTTTCCCTGGTCAGTATTTTGTATCAGACCAAGGCCAATCTAAAGTCATGCGAATGGGTCTCGAAAAAATCAATGGCGTATATCAAGGTTTTTGTATTAATTATCGGGAAGGATTCCAGTCGGGTATATTGAGAGAACGATTTGGATTGGATGGAAGTATGTTTGTTGGTATGACTTCGCGAGGTTGGGGATCAACTGGTAAAGATGATTTTGGTTTACAGCGTTTGGTTTGGAATGGTAAAATGCCTTTTGAAATCAACACAATTGAAGCCAAGCCAGACGGATTTGAGTTTAGTTTCACACAGGCTGTTGATGTCAATTCAGCTAAAAAGGCCTTGGCTTATGCCATTCGTTCTTATATTTATGAATACCATCACCAATATGGTAGTCCAATTGTCAAGGTAAATGACTTGGCAATAAAAGCCATCTCTGTATCTTCAGATAAAAAGAGAGTAAGATTAGTCATTGAAGGTCTTAGGCCTTATTTTATTCATGAATTTAAATTGACAGGTTTATTGAATGCAACAGGTCAACCATTGCTACATGAAACGGCTTATTATACCTTGAATCAAATTCCTGATGGTGATAAATTAGTCATGTCAAGTGAAATGATACCTTTAGTTGAAAAAGAAGCGAATTTGGCAAAGAAGATTACAACTAGCTCAACGAACAATGAGAACAATAAATCATTGCTCAATGAAGAGGAAGTGATGGCATTGTTGAAAAAGCATACTTGTTTAGCTTGTCATGCAAAAGATAAAAAAATGGTAGGGCCTTCTTATCAAGAAATTGCTAAAAGAAAATATACCGATAAGCAAATTTTGGATTTAGTTTATAAACCCAAACCTCAAAATTGGCCAGAATTTGCGACAGAAATGGCACCAATGAGTCATGTTCCATCAAAGGATGTATTGAAAATTGCGAAATGGATTAATTCATTATCTCCAGATTTGAGAAACCGGGATTAGAGGTAATAGGTAAAAGGTAATAGGTAATAGCTAATAGGTAATAATGCGAATTAAGAGTTGAAATTATCATTAGGGTCGGTTCTAAACGTATGTTTAAAAGCGAATTTAAATTTACTTTTTCCCTATTTCTTTGACAGAAATGCAATTTATGGGCTAATTCTTTTTCCGTGGCATTTCTTTTTTTGAAAAAAAAGAAACAAAAAAACTTTTTTTTCTGCTTAATCCAAGACGAATCAGTCAGCTAGAGCTGACTGACCGATTTTCACTCCGCTCACGGCTATTTTCTTTGACCCTGTCGCACATCGCCCATGCGCATTGTCAAAGCTCCGCCTTGCCGCTGCGTTCAAATCTTTCGTTAGGATTAAGCGTTGGCCATAAATGAAGCTTTATATAATTTGAATGAAAGGTTTTTTAACCCTTAATTCGCATTATTACCTATTACCTTTTACCTATTAATCTCCTCCCTCTCAATAATCTCCCCACTTGCTTTATGTTTCAAAATGACTTTTTTATCGCCATTGGGTAAAAGTTCGTCCTTGATGAACCAATGATCTGCATCGAATTCCGTATAAACAGAAGGTTTTGTCAGTCCAGTTTTGCCGCGCCATACAGGTAATTCAACAGGCTCCCATAATTTGGTTTTCGCCGATTTGTAAGCTGCATCGATGATGGCATTGACAACATAGCCATCGTAGAAGGTTTCTCTAGGATTTTCGCCCTTTTCAAAGGCGTCAAACATATCGGTAAACATATTGGTATAGCCTAATTCATGGGCCTCATCTCCTACTGGGAACTGCCATCCAGAAGCGCTTTCGGCTTTTTCTGCGACATAGTTTTCACCCACTCCACTGGTAAACATTTCAAAGCCCGTTCTTAAAAAAGAATTGATCCAAATCGTTCCTTCGGTTCCCATTACTTCATCCCGCAAATCCATGCCTCCTCGGAAGGTCCACGAAACTTCAAATTGGCCAATGGCA
>Ga0114962_10000353_pt1 | contig 40096 bp, 31 predicted proteins | sample C_130820_MF_Meta_FD_87017 | JGI IMG/M metagenome (GOLD analysis project Ga0114962, IMG submission 87017) | Freshwater microbial communities from Lake Croche, Canada to study carbon cycling - C_130820_MF_MetaG | ecosystem: Environmental > Aquatic > Freshwater > Lake | place: Lake Croche, Canada...
CTATTCTGTATATACACCGAAATTAATTCATTTGAACGGAGAAAGATTCCGATCACCAAATGCACCTCAATTCGTTTTATTTCAATTAGACTATTTCAGAGAACAAAACCCTTTTTGGGCAGACAGTGAGGTAAATTTGGAAATTCTTAAGAGGTATGAACTAATGGAAAATTTTATCATTGGAGGGGATTCCTTATTGTTATTTAAGAAGTCCAAAACAATAAAAAAATTGAATAATCAATCAATGCAAGTTCCAATTCAACTTAATAAAATAATCAAAATACCGAAGGGACAATGCATTCAATTTTATGGTCAGATCAACTATTCTATTTGGGGTAAATTACTCCGTTTCATTTTTCAGCCTCCATATTTATATTGTAAAGTAAACTACGAAAATGGTTCAACACAAAGTTTTCGCATGGTGAATCAAATTTTAAAGGGGGGCATTTTGATTAATAAAAAAGTCACTAACCACAGAGAATTATTCGACTATTTTTCAAGCTCAGGAGCAAAGAATCAAAATATTTCAAGTTTGGAATTTTATAGTAATTTAGAATGGGGTTTTCAAAAATAAATTTTTACTCTTACAAAACTTATGATGCATTTTAAACCTGAAACTATTTTTAATTTAGACAAAAATTATCGCACAAATCTTATTAATGGAATTTCAGGTGGAAAACCTGCCTGCTTAGTAGGTACAAAAAATAGCAGTGGAACAAATAATTTAGCCATATTTTCAAACATTATTCACATTGGTGCAAACCCGGCACTCATTGGGATATTGTTTAGACCGATTACAGATAGAAATCATACTTATCAAAACATCAAAACAAATCAATTTTTTACGCTAAATCATATCGAAAGTAGCTTTATTGAAAAAGCCCATTTTACTTCAGCAAGTTTTTCAAAGGATATCTCCGAATTTGATACTTGTCATTTGAATCCAGAATTTTTAGAAGGATTTCAAGCTCCATTTGTCAAAGAGTCACAACTAAAAGTAGGCCTAAAATTCATTGAGGAACAGCTTATAAAGGTAAATAATACCATCCTTGTCATTGGCCAAATTGAACATATATTTATACCAAATGAAGGACTTGATTTAGCAGGTAACGTTTTACTAGAAAAATTAAACGGAGTAAGTATTGGTGGATTGAACACCTATTATGAGCTTTCAGAAATTGGCCAATTTCCTTACGCCAAAACGGATCAACTACCCCCTTTTTAAATTGAACCTATGTATTTGGATGAAATAGTTGAATTTGCATTAAGCTTACCTGATACCCAGGAAACAATGCCTTTTGGCCCGAATCATTTAGTCATCAAAGTAAACAATAAAATGTTTTTACTTGTAGACCTTGAAAGTATGCCGATACAATTTAATGTAAAATGCCAGCCAGAAAAAGCCTTAGAATTGAGAGAAGATTTCCCCGAATCTGTTTTCCCTGGCTGGCATATGAATAAAAAACATTGGAACACGATTTTGGTCAATGCTCAATTAAGTCAAAAACAAATCAAAGATTTTATTCTTCACTCTTACCAATTAGTAAAGAAAAAATAAACCTATTTCATCGCCTTTCTCAACAATTCCACGCTTTTTCTTACTCCAATTTTCGGATCTTCTTTCCCTTCAAATTCAATGGAAATATAACCTTGATAATTGACTTTCTTTAAAATTTCTATGATTCGCGGATAATCCAGATCTAAGGAATACCATTCTCCCCCTCCGTAATAAGTCTTTGCTTGTACAAAACTTGCTTTTGACGCAATTTTCTCCAATTTACTGTATGGATTCTCCAAAAAATTACCCGTATCCATTAATAAACCCAACCAAGGAGAATTAACGGTATCGTGAATTTTCAACATTCCTTCGGGAGTAGAACCCAAACCCCAGTGATTTTCCAATGCCAAAAGCACTCCGCATTCTTCTGCTTTTGCTAAGCATTGTTGAATACCATCAACACACCATTTGTAACCGTCTTCTTCTGTATAACCTGGCAAAATGGGTTCAATGCCTCGATTAGCCATTAATTCATCAAATGATTTGATGGTATTCCATCTTCCAGTATTTAATCTTAAACAAGGAATACCCATTTTGTACGCTAATTCGATGCAATGAAGGGTATGATCTACGTGCTTTTTCAATTCAGCTTTGTCTGGAGTGACAAAACCTTGATGAATAGACAAACAAGTCAAGGCTATACCATTTAAAAAGGCATGCTTTTTGATTTTTTGCAAATACGAATTTTCTTCGCTTTCCATTTGTCGATGCAATACATCGATTCCCTCTAGTCCCAAAGAAGCGGCCTCATCAATGACATTTTCAATGGGGAATTTATCTCCTTTAAAATGCCAATAGGAATAACTAGATACACTTAATTTAATTTTTGGTTCGATTGCTAATTTTGAAATGATCGAACTAGATGAAGGTAATTGACTTGAAAAAGCCCCCAACATCGTACTCTGAATAAAATCTCTTCTTTCCATTAGATAGGTAGGTTAAAAACATAGGTAAGTTATCATTAAATTAAATACAAGAAATTGATTAATTTTAAATTTAAAATAAATTTCACCATATCAATGATATATTCAATGAATTCACCTCGGGTTGAATCCTTTTTTTTTTAAACTAGGACTTAAATCAAATATTCAATTGTCAAACAAAACAACTTCACAAAAAATTGCCCTCCTGACATTCATCTGTTTTATTTTAACTAGCCAAATTTCTTTTAGTCAAATTAAAAATTCAGATTGGACGCTTGTTGATTTCATTAAAGTGGATGCCCAAAATCCTATCCTGAACCCAACCCTGACTCAAGTTTTTAATTGCCCCATCCAAGGCAAAAAAGTCGCTTGGGAAAACAAAAACGTCTTAAATCCGACCGCCCTGATCAAAGATGGAAAAGTGCATTTGATCTATCGAGCACAAGATTCTTTGGGAACTTCCAGAATAGGCCTTGCTATTAGTGAAGATGGGATTCATTTCAAAAAAGAGGCTCTACCCATTTTGTTTCCACAAAATGACGCATACAAAAAATACGAATGGCCAGGTGGAATTGAAGACCCTAGAGTGGTTGTCACAGATGAAGGTAAATATCTATTAACCTATACCTCTTACGATGGGAAAACAGCACGCCTTTGTTCAGCCATATCAACTGATTTAAGAAATTGGACAAAAATGGGCCCTATGTTAAATGATATCAAATACATTGACCTTTGGTCAAAGTCGGGAGCAATTGTAGTAAAAGAGTCCAATCAACAAATGATTGCTACAAAAATCAATGGCAAATATTGGATGTATTATGGTGACACCAATCTATTTTTAGCAGAATCAGAGGATTTATTGCATTGGAAAGTTTGTGAAGATGGAGAAAACAGAACAGCCATTTCTGTTTTGCATCCAAGAAAAGGGCATTTTGATAGTCGATTGGTTGAGCCAGGACCTTTTGCTCTATTAAGATCGCAAGGTATTCTTTTGATTTACAATAGTAGCAATTCAGCCAATTACAATGAAAGAAGATTCCCGAAATTCACCTATAGTGCAGGAGAAGCTCTTTTTGATAAAAATATGCCCTATAAATTATTGGATAGAACAGTCAAGCCATTTATTTGGCCCAATAAGATTTATGAACAAATTGGGGAGGTAAATGAAGTTTGTTTCGTAGAAGGCCTAGTCCATTTTAAAAACAAATGGTTTTTATATTATGGTACTGCCGATTCAAAAATAGCCGTTGCTGTTAAAAAATAAATGCAATGAATTTAATTTCTGGTGTTCATCACATCGCCATCATTTGTTCTAATTATGAGTTATCCAAAAACTTTTATACCCAAATTTTAGGGTTGGAAATCATTCGTGAAGTTTACCGAAAAGAACGCGCATCTTATAAATTGGATTTAGCCAGTGATGGAAATTACGTCATCGAATTATTTTCTTTCCCTAATCCACCCGCAAGAACCAGTAGGCCAGAAGCTTGTGGACTAAGACATTTGGCTTTTCAAGTAGAGGATATTGATAAAACAATTGCTTACTTGGCAGTAAAAGGTATTGTTTGCGAGCCCATTCGCGTAGATGAATTCACCGATAAACGATTTACCTTCACGGAAGATCCAGATGAATTACCAATTGAGTTTTACGAAATTTAATTGGCGTAGAAAAAAGTCTCTATAGCAAGCAGCGTGGTACTATATTTCATTTCATTACTTACTTGCGATTTTGGAAACAATGTAGCCATCGTCGGAGAAAACTCTGCTTTCCTATTAACAAATTGTTTACGAATTAATGAAAACCAACTATTTCCTTCATAAATAATAATGACATAAAAAATAGGGTGTAAGCTGATCTACAATCAAGAAATTGTTTAAAACCAAATTTGACTATAATTAAAAAAAGGGTTCGAATTTAGAATAAATCCGAACCCGATATTTTTTTTACTTATGCAGTTTAGGAGAGAGTGTCTTCCAATAACTGATAACTTTTACCTAATCTTAGGGTTTATTCGAATCTACCTTCAAGCGCAAATCTCTATTGGAAATTTCCCAAGCCATGTAGAAAACCAATCGACCGACGCGTTGACATTGATCAAATTCGATTTTTTCAATATCATCCGTTGGTTGATGATAATCTGCATGAACCCCATTGAAAAAGAATGCCACGGGAATGCCATTTTTCGCAAAATTATAATGATCAGAACGATAATAGAATCGATTAGGATCATTGGGGTCGTTGAATTTAAAATCCAAATCCAATCCGACATGTTTTTCATTTTGATCTACCAAAACCTGACGTAATTCAGAAGACAATTTATCTGAACCAATTTCATAAATATAATCCGGTTTTCCGATGTGCTCATCATCCTCACGGCCAGTCATATCAATATTTAAATCACAAACCGTGTTCGCTAAAGGGAATAATGGATGATTGGAATAATACTCAGAACCCAATAGACCTTTTTCCTCTCCCGTAACCGTCATAAATAAAATACTTCTTCTAGGTCTGTGCCCATCCGCCGCAGCTTTACCGAAAGCCTCCGCCAGCTCCAAAACGGTTACTGTACCAGAACCATCATCATTGGCGCCATTGTTGATTTGTCCATCGATAGAAATTCCAATATGATCATAATGTGCAGTGATTACCACTACTTCTTCCTTTTTATCTGTTCCTTCCAAATAGCCTACCACGTTATAGGTATCTACCGGTTTTTCCGTTCTTTCAATGGTCAAATTGATGGGATTCGTTTTAAAATTAGACCGAATCGATTTTTTCTCTGTTCCTAAGGATTTTTTAAATGCCAATAAATTTTCTTGACTCGTATTTAACAATTGGGCAGCCATTTCCGTGGAAATTAACAATACTGGAGATTCTCCCGTCGGACTTAAGGTTTCGTCTCTTTGAACCATACGCTCATTTCCGAATCGCTGCATCATAACTTGACGCTGACGAACTTGATTACCAAAAGCAACTTCATCTTTGTCTGTAATTAAAATCAACCCTTTGGAACCCGCCGCTTTGGCCATTTTTAATTTTTCCTTCCAGCCATCTCCTTTACCAAAAACAGAAGGATCCTTTGTGCCTGATAAAATATAATTTCCTTGACTATCTTTCGCCTCTCCCTCAAAAGCCAGCACGTATTCACCCTTCAGTTTCAATTGATCAAAATCAGTGTAATTACCTTTTTGAACTCCATAGCCAATAAAAAGTATTTTCGCTTTCGTTCCTGCTTCTACCGGTGCCAAAGCATTGGCCATGAAATCTTTTAGGTAATCGTATTTTTTACCTTTTACTTCTAATGAGATATTGGTCCAAGAACGATTCACTAAATCTACTTTTTGAAAATAACTCCCTTGTACGAGAGCTAGCCCAACCTTTTTAAAATGGTCGGCGATGTATTTTGCGGCAACTAATTGCTCAGCAGAACCTGTGTTTCTGCCTTTCAGGCTATCCGAAGCAATAAAGGTTAAATGTTTTTTCAAATCCTCTGCCTTAATGGTATATGCATATGGTACAGGATTTACTTGTGCGAAAGCACTGAATAAAAATAGCTGAAATGCTGAAATAAGCATCAAAACTAACATAGATTTTTGTTTCATATTTGTTGAAGAAAATATTTAAGTTACGAAGATATGAATTGAAAAATAAATCCCATAAAAAGATTATTTTTGTAGCGTTTTCATTCATCAACCCCGCCTATTATGATTCCTAATTTCAAATATCGAGAAGATTTTTCATTACGTCACAACAATTCAGATCCAGCCGATATTTCAGAAATGTTGAATTCCATTGGTGTCGACAGCTTAGAGGCATTAATTCAGCAAACTGTTCCATCTAAAATCAGATTAAAAAATCCATTGCGCTTACCAAATCCCAAAACCGAATTTGAGTTTTTAAGGGATTTTAAGGCCATCATGGGTCAAAATAAAATCTTTAAAAGTCATATTGGATTAGGTTATTATGACACGATTGTACCTTCAGTTATTTTAAGAAATATCTTAGAAAATCCATCTTGGTACACGGCCTACACACCTTATCAAGCAGAAATTGCACAAGGACGTTTAGAAATGTTGTTGAATTACCAAACAATGATCATTGATTTGACGGGAATGGAATTGGCCAATGCTTCTTTACTGGATGAAGGAACTGCAGCAGCTGAAGCAATGACTATGCTTTACGGACAAAAGCCCGCATCAAAGTCAAATGCCGAAGCATTTTTTGTGTCGGAATTATGTTTACCACAAACCATTGATCTATTAAAAACGAGAGCAGAACCGATTGGGATCGAAATTGTAATTGGGAATCACGAAAACTTTGATGTAACCGATGAAAGATTTTACGGTTTATTATTACAATATCCCGCAAGCAATGGAGAGGTGTTTAATTATAAATCGCTCATTGAAGCAGCCAAAGAAAAAGAATTACAAGTGGTTGTCGCCGCTGATTTATTGGCCTTGACAATATTAACTCCTCCAGGAGAAATGGGTGCAGACGTAGTCATTGGTTGTTCACAAAGATTTGGAGTACCGATGGGTTTTGGCGGACCACATGCTGGTTTTTTCGCAACGAAAGATAAATACAAAAGAAATATTCCCGGACGTATCATCGGAGTTTCCGTCGATGCAGAAGGGAATCGAGCTTTGAGAATGGCTCTGCAAACCCGTGAACAACATATTCGAAGAGAAAAAGCAACTTCCAATATTTGTACGGCACAGGTTTTACTTTCCATCATGGCGGCTGCCTATGCCGTTTACCATGGCCCAGAAGGCTTGAAAAATATCGCTAGCAAAGTATATGGCTTAACGGAATTATTGTCTGCAGGGTTGAAAAAATTAGGTTTTGAGATTGAAAACACGAATCACTTTGACACCATTACCATTAAAACGGGTGAATTTACCGCTGAAATAAGAGAATTTGCGGAAGAAGCTGAACGTAATCTTAGATACTTCAAAAAAGACCCTTCGAAATTGAGCATTACCTTGGATGAAACGTCCAATGAAGAAGATGTGATTGAGATTTTGGCTTTCTTCCAAAGAGCAAAAGGGCAATCCATCGGAGGTGATGAAATTGAGGTTGCATGGAAATTACCCAAAGAATTAATGCGAACTTCTACTTATCTAAGCCATCCGGTATTTAATAAATATCATTCAGAACATGGAATGTTACGATATTTGAAATCTTTGGAAAGCAAAGATTTATCCATGGTTCATTCCATGATTTCTTTGGGATCATGTACCATGAAGTTGAATGCTACCACGGAAATGATACCCGTTACTTGGCCAGAATTAGGAAAAATACATCCATTTGCCCCCGGATACCAAACAAAAGGTTATCAACATTTAATCATTGAATTAAGTGCAAGGCTTTGTGAAGTAACTGGTTTTGCGGCCATGTCTATGCAACCCAACTCCGGTGCACAAGGCGAATACGCTGGTTTAATGGTTATTCGTGCTTACCACGAGAGTCGTGGTGATTCACACAGAAATATTGCACTGATTCCTTCCTCTGCTCATGGTACAAATCCAGCCTCTGCAGTTATGGCGGGGATGAAGGTAGTAGTTACTCCCTGCGATGCCAATGGAAATATTGACGTAGAAGCTCTCCGTGAAAAAGCGGAGCAATACAAAGACAACTTGGCTTGCCTTATGGTTACTTACCCAAGTACGCATGGCGTATTTGAGGAATCCATTCAAGAGGTTTGCGCAATGATTCACGAATTTGGAGGACAAGTTTACATGGATGGTGCCAATATGAATGCGCAGGTTGGATTAACTTCCCCAGCTACCATTGGTGCAGATGTTTGCCATTTGAACCTACATAAAACATTTTGTATTCCTCACGGTGGTGGTGGTCCTGGAATGGGTCCAATTGGGGTTGCTCCTCAATTAGTTCCTTTTCTTCCCGGTCACGTCATGACTGATGCAATAGAGGCGGACAAACATGGAGCGATTTCCGCTGCGCCAGTAGGTTCTGCCAGTATTTTAGCTATTTCTTACGCATACATAGCGATGATGGGTGGAGAAGGATTAACCAAGGCGACTGAAATAGCTATATTGAATGCTAACTACATAAAAGCTCGTTTGGAAAAAGAATTTCCCATTTTATATACAGGAACACAAGGAAGATGTGCCCATGAAATGATTGTGGATTGCCGCCCATTTAAGCTTAGTGCAGGAGTAGAAGCAGAAGATATCGCCAAGCGTCTAATGGATTATGGTTTCCATGCTCCTACCCTTTCTTTTCCAGTCGCTGGAACTTTGATGATTGAACCTACCGAATCCGAGAACAAGGAAGAATTGGACCGCTTTATTCATGCCTTATTAAGTATTCGTGAAGAAATCAGAGAAATTGAAAATGGTGTTGCAGATAAAGTAAGCAATGTCCTAAAACATGCTCCTCATACTCAATCCAGTGTTTTATTGGGTGAATGGACGCGTCCTTACAGTCGTGAAAAAGCTGTATTCCCATTAGACTATGTAAAAGCCAATAAATTCTGGCCAAGTGTTTCGCGCATTGACTCCGCTTATGGAGACAGAAACTTAGTTTGTGCTTGTGAGCCGATGGAAAGCTACAATTGATATATGATGTATGATGTAAGATGTATGAGGAATTAAGAATTATAACACACAAACCTCATACATATTACATCATATTTTACATTATACACCTTACGTCATATACATCTTACGTCATACATCATACATCTTACCTCTTTTCTCTCTTCTAAATAAAAATAAATATAGTATGCTTGCATAACATTTTATTTTTTAAGTAAATTAGCACCTCAATAAAAATCTAAACTACCATTCAATGAATCGATCCATCAAAAAAGTAGCTATTCTTGGCTCTGGAATCATGGGTTCACGAATAGCTTGCCATTTTGCCAATATTGGTGTCAAGGTTTTGCTATTAGATATTGCTCCTAAAGCACTTTTACCCGAGGAAGAAGCCAAAGGCTTGACTTTAGATCATCCACAGGTAAAAAACAGAATCGTCAATTACGCATTTCAACAAACGATAAAGGCAAAACCTGCTTCTCTTTATGTAAGCAGTTTTGCCGACAATATTACATTGGGTAATTTTGATGATAACTTAAAAGATATTCAGTCGGCAGACTGGATCATTGAGGTTATTGTTGAAAATTTAGAGATCAAAAAATCATTGTACGATAAAGTAGATCAACTAAGAACGCCAGGTACTTTAATCAGTTCCAACACTTCCGGCATCCCGATTCATTTGATGTCAGAAGGAAGAAGTGAAGATTTTCAAAAACATTTTTGCGGCACGCACTTTTTCAATCCGCCTAGGTATTTGAAATTATTGGAAATTATTCCAACGGCACAAACGGAAGCATCAGTCATTGATTTTATTGCTCAATTTGGAGAAATCTTATTAGGCAAAACTACCGTTATTTGCAAGGATACGCCTGCATTCATCGCTAATCGCATAGGGGTTTATTCCATGATGCAAACCATGAAAGTGGTTGAAGAATTAGGATTGACTGTTGAACAAGTAGATAAATTAACCTCTAAAGTAGTTGGCAGACCGAAATCAGGTACTTTCAGATTATCAGATGTGGTTGGTTTAGACACGACAGTTCATGTGGCTAACAACTTACAAAAAACCTTAGAGAACGACGAAAGTAAAGATATTTTCAACTTACCAACGATGCTCCAAAAATTAATGGAGAATAAGTGGCTAGGGGATAAAACTGGTCAAGGTTTTTATAAAAAAGTCAAAGGTGCCAATGGTAAAAGTGAAATTTTAGCATTGGATTTACAAACCTTTGAATACCGTCCTTCACAAAAAGTTTCATTTGAGACTTTAGAAAGAACGAAAGCCATTGAATCGCTTAGTAAGCGTTTTGATTATTTATTGGCGGGTAAAGACATTGCTGGAGAATTTTATCGCAAAACGTTTTTGGATGGGTTCCGTTACGCTTCCAACAGGGTTCCAGAAATTGCGGATCAATTTTACAAAATTGACCAAGCAATTTGTGCGGGATTCGGATGGGAAATGGGCATTTTCGAAACATGGGATGCCATTGGCGTACAAAAGGGTATTGATTTAATGCGTGAAAATGGTTTCGAGCCAGCGGCTTGGGTAATAGAAATGATTGCAGCAGGTTGTCTAAGCTTCTACCAAACGCAAAATGGTGTGCGGCAATTTTATGACTTAGCTACTAAATCCTACTTGAATATTCCTGGGGCTGAGAAAACAATTGCTTTAGCTACGTTCAAGCCAGATAAAATAGTTTACCAAAATGATGATGCAACAATCATGGACATTGGTGATGACATTCTTTGTTTAGAATTTCATTCTAAAATGAACACGATGGGGCAAGGAGTTTTGGAAGGAATTCAAAAAGCCATTGATTTGGCAGAAAAAAATTATCGAGGATTGGTCATTGGAAATGAAGGGATAGAAGCATTTTCAGCGGGAGCGAATTTAGGAATGCTATTTATGTATTCGGCAAATCAAGAATTTGATGAAGTCAATCAAATGATTGCTATTTTCCAAAATACCATGATGCGAGTTCGTTATTCATCGATTCCGGTGGTGATTGCCCCTCATACCCTAGCATTAGGAGGTGGTTGCGAAATATGTTTACACTCAGACAAATTAGTAGCTCATGCGGAAACCTACATGGGTTTGGTGGAAGTCGGAGTTGGATTAATTCCAGCCGGTGGTGGAACCAAAGAAATGGCTTTACGGATGGGAGATGCTCGTCAAAGTGGAGATATTGAATTGAATCGTTTGCAAAATGCCTTCATGAATATTGCTACTGCAAAAGTTAGTACTTCTGCACATGAAGCTAGAGAGATGAATTACTTAAGACCTTTTGATAGAATCGTTTTAAATAGAAGTCAATTGATAGCGGAAGCTAAAAAAGAGGCCATTGCCTTAGCAGAAGCTGGATATGTTCAAAAACAACCAAGATTCAATGTTTGGGTGGAAGGAAAACAAGGTTTGGCATTATTTAAAGCAGGTATTTATGGAATGAAGTTAGGAAATTATATTTCAGATCATGATGCCTTAATTGCCAATAAATTAGCTTATGCAATTTGTGGTGGAGATTTAGATGCTCCTCAATTGGTTTCAGAGCAATATTTATTAGACCTTGAAAGAGAAGCATTTTTATCCCTTTCAGGAGAGAAAAAGACCTTAGAGAGAATCGGTAGCTTATTAGGTGGTGGAAAACCATTGAGAAATTAATCCTTTTAATAGTTGACTTATGAATGCATACATAATCGCCGGATATAGAACAGCAGTTGCAAAAGCCAATAAAGGTGGTTTTCGTTCCATGCGCCCAGATACATTAGCGGCAGAAGTAATAAAACATTTGGTTGCCCAAGTACCTAGTTTAGACCCTAGTCGCGTAGATGATTTAATCGTAGGAAACGCAATTCCGGAAGCAGAACAAGGCATGCAAATGGCCCGATATATTTCTTTGCTTTCTTTGCCTAAAAATGTACCTGGATTCATCATTAATCGTTATTGCGGTTCAGGTTTAGAAGCCATTGCTTTGGCTTCGGCAAAAATTGGTTCAGGAATGGCTGATTGCATCATCGCCGGAGGAACGGAATCAATGTCGATGTTACCCATGATGGGCCATAAAACCGTATTGAATTACGACATAGCTACCGAGCATCCTGACTATTATATCGGGATGGGTTTAACGGCCGAAGAGGTTAGCAAAAAATATGATATAGGCAGAACAGCACAAGATGAATTTGCTTTTGCTTCGCATCAAAAAGCCTTAGCTGCTCAAGCAGCAGGTAAATTTGAAGGAGAAATTGTTCCAATCAAAGTTTCAGAGAATTATTTTGATGCCGCTTCTGGAAAGAAAAAATCGAGGGAATTTATTATTTCAAAAGACGAAGGACCTAGAGCGGATACCACGATAGAAGCATTGGGAAAATTAAGACCTGTATTTTCTATGGGAGGAACCGTAACCGCAGGAAACGCTTCACAAACTTCAGATGGAGCCGCTTTTGTTTTAGTTGTTTCTGAAAAGTTTTTGAAAGAACTGAACGTTCAACCAATTGCGAGAATGGCCAGTTATGCTACAGCGGGAGTCGAGCCAAGTTTAATGGGTATTGGACCGGTAGAAGCGATTCCGATTGCTTTGAAAAAAGCAGGTTTGGTATTAAATGACATTCATCAAATCGAATTAAACGAGGCTTTTGCGGCGCAATCTTTGGCAGTCATTAAAACCTTAGGTATTGATCCTAGCATTGTGAATGTCAATGGAGGAGCGATTGCCTTAGGACATCCACTAGGATGTTCTGGAGCTAAATTATCCATACAATTGTTCAACGAAATGCGCAGAAGAAACCAAAAATATGGTATGGTGACTGCTTGTGTAGGTGGTGGACAAGGAGTAGCGGGAATTTACGAATTATTATAGCATACACTTTATCAATAAATAAATGGAAGGCTGCCTGAAAGGGCAGCTTTTTTTGGTTTAAATAGTAGAATTTTTTTCAATGATTTGATATTTTTCAATCAAATATCCGTGTATCGAATGGAAATTTTTCAATATTAACAATGGTTATTTTGGTAAAATCTGGATGATTCGGATTAATAAGTACATTGAAATCACCCTTTACCACAACAGAAGGCAGCTTTAAAACACCAAATATATTTTGAAAAACAAAGTCGCTACCAATTTTTTGAGTAGATGTTGGAAAAGGAAATTCTTTCCAATCTTTTGGCAAATCTGATTCCATTATTTGTTGGATACCAATCTCATCGGGTATTTCAATGGTCATTATCACAAAATCTTCTGGTAAGGTGGCAACAGTTAAATGAACAGCAATTTCCGCCATGGCAAGTGACCTGTTTTCAGCAGTATAAATCAATTCTGTACCTTTTTTATTCCAACGTGCGCCAAATAAAGCTGAACCCTTTCCAGAAAGTGGAGTAGCAAACTTTTCTCTTGATAGTCTAAATACTTCCATTTATACTAAAATACCGTAATTGATTCGCGTTAATTCGCTCATGACCAGTTCCTTTCCATAAGAATCTTTGAGTAATTCAAGAGGTTTTAAATTCCCTAATGCAAAATTGGGCGTATTTAGCCATAATTTGAATTTATCTAAATGACCGAATACATCTAAACCTACCTTGGTCACTTCCGCCATTTCAATGATTTTCTCCGAGTGTATTGGCTTAAAGTGATATTCAGATGCAACTCTGTATCGTTGTAAAGATTTTGTCGAAATGTCCAGAAAATTAGCCCAATCGTTTTCTGTAAATGGAGTATAATTTTGAATGAGGTGAAAAAGCGAATAAGGAATCCCAGCCCTAATTACATCTATGATAAGCAATTTATTTTCAAGAAACTCCGCGTAAGTAGTGTGTTTCCCTAAATTCAATTGATTCGACTTTAAAAAATTGGCCAATTCCTTATCGAGTTTGCCTTCAAGTTTTTCAATTGCAGTTTCCATGATTACAATTTTAGACATTTGTCAGTAAATATAAGACATTTGTTCTTAGTATTAAATAACAAGTAAATTTACTTTACATCAAAATAATTATCTTTAAAAAAACTGATAATAAAATCCAATTAACTGATCATTTTAATCAATGTCTTTTGTGTAATTTTGAAACATGCTTAAATCAGAATTACGTAAACGATTTCTGGACAAACGCAATCAATTGGATGAGGTTCAATGGGAAAAATTGAATCGCCAATTAAGTGATTGGGTCTTAGATTTTATCAACAAAATACCCAACAAAGGGATAATCGCTTCCTTTTTACCAATTGCCGACAAACGTGAAATCAATACTCCATTCATCCATGAATTAGTTGCATCAAGTGGCGTAAATATCACTTGGTGTTTTCCGAGGGTTGAATCGGAAGGAAACATGCATTTTTATCAGTTTCAATCTGAAAATGAAATCGAAATTTCTGCCTGGGGAATACCAGAACCAATGCCTATTCCATCTCAATTAGTTCGGGCGAAAGACATAGCAATCATGTTAATCCCCCTTATAACTTTTGATCAAAATGGTCACCGTGTAGGTTATGGAAAGGGATTTTATGATCAATATTTGGCAAAATGTTCTCCTAACTTACTCAAAATTGGTCTATCTATTTTTGATGAAATAAGCGTGATAGATGATTTAGAGTCGACGGACATCCCTTTAGATGTAATCATTACTCCCACTGGATTGTCCTGCATCGGAAAAATGTCAAATTCCTATTGAATTAATCTAAAAATACGCCCGCCAAAGCTAAGCGCACGATTTAATAAAATTTTTCCTTTCTACTTCAAACTTTAAGCCCTAATTTTGCAAGCTATCAAAAAATTGAGTTGTGGGATTCAAACGATTCGTATTTTTTTTACTGAGTTGCGTCTCCTATTTATCTTATAGTCAAGATGAAGTAAAAAATAAACTATACCCGATTGATCAAGAACAATCCATTTTTGACAATAGATACATATATAAACATCAAGTAATCGACTCCCCATCAGCCTTGCAAATTCCATTATTGGATGCCAAAGATCCTGAAATAAGTTATGAATTCTTGACCTTTAAGAAGCAAAGAAAAACAATGGGATGGGTGTCTAGTATATCAACAGCCGTTGCATTGTATTCTTTTTTGAGTAAAGATAAGGTGTCAGATGGCTTTTATTGGTCAGTGTTTGGCGGTACGGCTTTATTCAATATTTATTTAGGCACTGTTAGTATGAAACACTTCAACAAAGCCCTCAATCGTTACAATGAATTAGCTAAAACTAATCAACGAGTAACATTGAAACTAAATCCCATAGGTCCATTAGGTCCAAATTTGGGACTAGCGTGGAATTATCAATTTTAATAGAAGTATAAAAAATGAAAGTTGCAGTAGTTGGCGCCACAGGATTAGTAGGCGGAGAAATTTTAAATGTATTGGCGGAAAGAGATTTCCCAGTAACTGAATTGATTCCAGTAGCATCGGAAAGATCCATTGGCAAAAAAGTAAGCTTTAAAGGTAAAGATTACGAAGTGGTTGGTTTTGATACGGCTATTGCAATGAAACCAAACGTGGCTATCTTCTCTGCTGGCGGTGGAACTTCTTTGGAAATCGCACCAAAATTTGCGGCTGCAGGCATTACCGTTGTGGATAATTCTTCCGCTTGGAGAATGGATCCTACTAAAAAACTGGTTGTTCCTGAAATCAATGCAGACACGTTAACAGAAGACGATAAAATCATCGCAAATCCCAATTGCTCTACCATTCAAATGGTGGTAGTGATGAATCCTTTGCACAAAAAATATAAAATTAAACGTGTAGTCGTTTCTACGTACCAATCGGTAACGGGAACTGGAAAAGCTGCTGTTGATCAATTATTTGATGAAAGAGCTGGTAAAACAGAATACAACAAGGTTTATCCTCACAAAATCGACTTAAATGTTCTTCCTCATATTGACGTTTTCTTGGAAAATGGATATACGAAAGAGGAAATGAAAATGATTTTGGAAACGAAGAAAATCATGATGGACGACTCAATCGCAGTGACAGCTACTACCGTTCGTATTCCAACGATTGGTGGCCACTCGGAAGCTGTTAACATCGAATTTGAAAACGATTTCGATTTGGCGGAGGTTCGTGCGATTTTAGAAGCCGAAGAAGGCATCATTGTTCAAGATGATCCAAAGAATTTTGTCTATCCAATGCCTATTACAGCACATGGGAAAGACGAAGTATTTGTAGGACGCATCCGTAGGGATGAATCGCAAAAAAACACCTTGAATTTATGGATTGTTGCTGATAATTTAAGGAAAGGAGCAGCTACCAATGCCGTTCAAATTGCAGAATATTTGGCTAAGAATAACTTAATTTAATAATCAGGCCGGTTGAACCGGCCTTTTTTTATATGACTAGACTCAGTGTAAATATCAACAAAATTGCAACTCTAAGAAATTCAAGAGGGGGTAATAATCCAGATTTAATTCAAGTCGCTTTGGATTGTGAACGATTTGGAGCAGAGGGAATAACGGTTCATCCACGACCAGATGAACGACATATTCGATATGCGGATGTTTATGCCTTGAAAGAAAAGATTTCAACTGAATTCAACATTGAAGGAAATCCTTTGGAAGAAAAATTTGTTGAATTGGTCTTAGCTGTAAAGCCAGAGCAAGTGACTTTAGTACCAGATGCTTTGGGACAAATTACCTCTAACCATGGCTGGAATACGATTGAGCATCAAGAATTATTGAAGAAATTGATTGCACCATTTAAAGAAGCAGGTATTCGAACTTCTATTTTTGTGGATCCTATTTTGGAAATGGTAGAGGCCGCGGCAACAACAGGTGCTGACCGAATCGAATTATATACAGAACCTTTCGCGGAAATGTTTCCTGTTGACCCCATTCAATCTGTTGCCAATTACCGAAAAGCAGCTTTCAGAGCGCATCAATTAGGACTAGGGATTAATGCAGGACACGATTTAAGCTTAGAGAATTTGGCCTTTTTTAAAGCGAATGTCAATCCTTTAGACGAAGTATCTATCGGGCATGCCATAATTTGTGATGCTTTATACTATGGACTAGAAAATACGATTCAGCTTTATAAAAGACAGTTGATGTAAGAGGTAAGAGGTAATAGGTAAGAGGTAAGAAGGTAATAGGTAAGAGGTAAAAAGTATAGTGATTATATTATGAAATTTTGTGTCAAGCACTTTTTGAAGATACTCTTTATACTAAGTTTAGGACTTTGTTTAAATGGTATTGCCAAAAGTCCAAAGCCTTTCACGAAAAACCCAAAAAACCTCCATTCTTCTTATAAATCAACACAAAATCAATTCCTGCTTGATATTGAAGAAGAAGAAGAAATCGAGGAGGAAGTGAAAAAACAAAATCTAAGCAATCCAACACCATTTATGAGGAATCCTTTTTTTCAAGAGGTCTACTATTTAGGTATTTCAAGAATCAATTTGCTTATTACCTATTTCACTTTGATATCATTAACCTATATGAGATTCCTCATTATTTAGCCTTTCACAACCTACGATTGTAGGAGCAATAATTTTCCCGTATTTTATACTATTTTAAACAGCATTCCGATGCCAAAAAATTCACACGTGATGAAAAAATTTGTATATATAATCATATTCCTAAGTGTTTCAAAAGCTGTTTTCGGCCAAACAGATAATGAAGTATTAAAAATAAAATTAAACGAAAGTGGAAGTCACTATTTCCAAACTACCTTTTTAAATCAGGTTTGGGTTCGAGGAACAGAAAATAATCCAGGAACCACCGTTGAAGGAAATCCAGAATCCAGTACATTCGATATTGGATTAAGAAGAACAAGGATTCAATTGTATGGTCAATTGACGGATAGAGCATTTATTTATTTTCAATTTGGGCAAAACAACTTTAATGCTCAATATAACTCGACAAGTAATCGTAAAATAGCACCCTTTTTCCATGATGCTTTGGGAGAATACAGAGTTTATGAAAAAAATCAATTGAAAATTGGTGGGGGCTTAAGTATCATTTCAGGCTTATCTAGATTTTCTCAACCGAGTATAGGAACCATTACCACGATGGATGTGCCCGTTTTTGCACAAACAACGGTCGATCAAATTGATCAATTTTCTAGAAAATTAAGTATTTATGCAAGGGGGCAAATTGGTCATTGGGATTACCGATTTATTCTAAGTGACCCCTTCCCTATTAGTTCTAATGGACAAACGCCACCAGCACTTTCTAACTATTCCAACTTTAGCACAAAAGGACATTCCTTGCAACAGCAAGGATATTTGATTTACCAGTTTTTTGATCATGAAAATCACACCACACCTTATATGACTGGTTCCTATTTGGGGACCAAAAAAATAGTCAATATTGCTGGAGGATTTATCCATCAGTCGGATGCCATGTGGTCTAAAAATGCTTTGGGAGATACCACTTATCAACAAATGATGCATTGGGCCATCGAAAGTTTTATAGACATTCCCTTAAACAAAACAACCCACAGTGCAATTAATGCTTATTTGGGCTATTTTAATACCAACTACGGCACTAATTATCTAAGATATAATGGAGCTATGAATCCAGCTAATGGCACAAATCTAACTGCTAGTAATTCCATTACTGGTCAAGGACCTACGTATGGAAATGCTTATCCTATGTTTGGTACAGGACATGTGATTTATTCACAAATTGGCTATTTATTGCCCTCTAAAAATGCAAATATGTCGAACCGTTGGATGCCTTATGCGTCAACAAGTTTAGCCTCTTATGATCGTCTTAATGGACTATCCGTGAATATGTATAATGTTGGGATTAATTATTATTTACAAGGAAATAAAGCGAAATTAAGTTTGGATGTACAAAACAGACCCAGTTATTTCGTGAAAGATAATCAAGTGATGTCGAGCAATCGATTAAATAGTGTAACCTTACAATTTCAATTGTTTATTTAATTCTTCGATGGAAAATTATGCTTGAACAGCCAAAAATACTTTTAATTGAAGACGATGTCATTATCAGCAAAAATCTTTCTGATTATTTACTCAATGAGTCATACGAAGTTCAACAAGTTTTTTCCGGCGAACACGCATTAGAAAATTTTCAAAATAGGCATTTCGACTTAGTTATTTTAGACCTCAACTTACCTGATATGAGTGGATTTCAAGTCTGTAAAGCTATTCGAAAAGAGAATCTAAATACCCCAATTTTAATTCTCACAGCCTATGATGAATTAGAGGATAAAATGGAAGGATTTAATGCGGGGGCTGATGATTACCTCACAAAGCCTTTTTTCATGAAGGAAGTTTCAGCTAGAATCAAGTCATTATTAAAACGGATAAAAAAACAAGAGCCTAATCAAGACAGCATAAGAATCGATGATTTATCCATCGATTTAAGTGACAATTCAGTAAAAAGAGCTAATATAGCTATTACACTAACGCCTAGGGAATTTAATTTATTAGTTATGCTTGTTAACGCAAAAGGAAAAATTGTAACCAAAAAAGAATTAAACAAATTCATTTGGGGTGGGTCTTTGGATGCCAATAATAATACTATAGAAGTTTATATCAATTTTTTAAGGAAGAAAATTGATAAACCATTTGACAAACAATTGATTAAGACAAAGATAGGTTTTGGGTATTATTTGGATATTATATGAATATAAGGCATAGAATTTTGATTTATTTTTCTGTGTTAGCGATTGCTATTACTGGCTTCGCTTTTCTTTTAATTTTTACTTTATTTTCCAATTATAGAAGGGAAGAGTTTCAACAAAGAATCAAGGACCATACCATTTCCACCATTACTTATCTTGAAGAATCACAAGCCTCCAACCACAACATTCTTCGTTCGATGGGACGCCTAAAAATCAATCAATTATTAAATGAAAAAACGCTCTTATTTAACGCGAAAAAACAACTTATTTATTCTAGTTTGGATGATACAGTTATAGAATTTTCCAAAGACATTTTAACCAAATTAAATAAAAATAAAAAACTAATTGAAAGTATCGAAGGGAAAAATGACGTTGTAGGGATTTACTTGATAGATGCCGGGATAGAATATTACGGAATATCCAAAGCCTATGATGAATTCGGTTATAGCAAATTAGAATTTTTAAAATACGCTTTAGGCATTTTATATATCATTATATCAGCTTTAATCCTTTTATCATCCTTTATTTTAGCTAAACAAATTACTCAACCCATTATTTCGATGGCAGCAGCATTGAAGGTTATTAATATTGAAACAGTCAACCAATTGCTTCCTATCCCTGAAAATAGGGATGAGATTTATTTATTAACTAATCGATTCAATGATTTGATGTTACGACTTCAAAATTCATTCTTTTTTCAAAAACATGCCGTACATCATATTTCCCACGAATTAAAAACACCAATATCCATTTTGGTTTCTAATTTAGAAAAACTCGAGAATGAAAATGATATAACCTTTTTGAAAGCAGGAATTACCAATCAAAAAGAGGACACTAAACTTCTTGGAGAGATGATAAATGCCTTATTAGAAATAGCTAAAGTAGAAACTCATGCAAATTTAAACTTTCAACAACTCCGAATGGACGATGTGGTTTTTGACTGGGTAGCTGATTGTAAAAAAATCCACTCAAAATTCAAATTCGAAATTGGATTTGATGAAAAATTAGATTCCGATAGAGGGGTATCTATTCAAGGAAATGAACGATTAATGAAAATGGTTATACAGAATTTGTTATTAAATTGTGTTAATTATTCTTCAGAAAATAAAGCAGTCATTTTCTTTAAAAATCAACGAAATCATTTAATCATTCAAATTTCAAATAAAGGCGAAATTATCTCGAAACCTGAAATTCCATTTTTATTTCAACACTTTTTTAGAGGTGAAAATAGTAGAGGTAAAAGAGGTTTTGGCCTTGGACTCGTACTCGTAAATAAAATCCTAGAGCTTCACGGTGGCAAAATCGAATATTCCAATTCCGATATTAATCAGAATGAATTTAATATTTTTCTGCCTCTGCTTAATTAATTACGATTTTAAGTTCAATTTAAGTTCGATTTTTTCAACTTAGCATCTTTGTAAAGAATACGAACAATGCAAAATAAAATATTTCTTTTTTTCTTCCTGATTTCTCTTAAAACCTTGGCAATCGGAGACACATTGTCATTATCGATTGGGCAAGCGGATAAAATGTTTATTGCTACCAATTATCAATTATTAGCAGCAAGCTTAAATATCAATGCTCAAAAAGCACAAGAACTTCAAGCAAAATTATATCCAAATCCGATATTGACAGTTGATTTCAATGCAATAGATCCAGAAAATAATCAATTTTTACACGTAGGAAATGGTGGACAACAAAGTGTGCAAATCGAACAATTGATCTTATTAGGAGGAAAAAGAAAAGCGCAAATTGAATTAGCCAAAACAAATACACAATTGGCTGAACTAGCCTTCTCTGATTTATTAAGACAATTAAAATTTCAATTACATACGGGTATGTTTTTGCTTAGTCAAAAACAAGTGTTAATTAAGAAATACGATAAGCAGCTGACTCAATTAGAGCAAATTATGTCATCCTATGAGATTCAAGTTCAAAAAGGGAATATTCCATTGAAAGATATGGTACGTTTAAAAGGTGTTTACTTGAATTTAAATAATGACCGAGCGGCATTATTTTACGATTATTTCGATCAATTATCGAAGTTGCAAATTTTGTTACAAAGTAAAAGTATTATTCAACCTGTTATAAGCGAAACAGATTTCAACCAATTTATTCTTCCTTTGAAACTAGATGAATTGATCTCATTATCCCTCGCAAATAGACCTGATTATTTAATGGTACAAAAAGATATCAAATTTGCGGAACAATATTTCAGCTACCAACAAAAATTAGCCAAACCAGATATTACGCTCATTTCATCTTATGATCAAAGAGGTGGTGCCTTCCAAAGACAAATAAACATTGGTTTTGCTCTACCTCTAATGTTTTGGAATAAAAACCAAGGGAATATATCTACAGCTAAAATACAAATTGAAGCAAAAAATGCAGTTTTAAACGGACTTAAAAGTCAAGTAGAATCAGAAGTTCAAAGCAATTTTCTTCAATACCAACAAACAGTTAAAGAATTCAAAAAAAATATAAAAATGTATAATGATGATTTTGAAGTCACCTTGAAAGGAATGACGGAAAATTTTCAAAAAGGGAATATTGGTATCATAGAATTTGTTGATTTTTTCGAATCCTATAACAATGCTTTATCAGAAATTTCTAGAATTAAAATACAACTAGCAAGTTCATTGGAACAAATCAAATTAAGTACAGCACAAGACAATTTATAAATATGAAAAATATACCTTTCATTCTACTAGGCGCTTTTTTTGCATTAGTGGCTTGCTCAAAAGAAAAGAAAGAAAGTGATCAGGGTATTGCCTTTCGATTAAGTGATACTATGTTAGCAAGATGTGAATTTTATCATGCTAATTTAGCAGGTGTAAAAAACGAGCTACGCTTATTTGGAAAAATTCAGGCTGATAATAATAAACAAGCTGAAATCTTTTCACTCGTAGGTGGAAATGTAATTAAAATCAATGTAGAACTAGGCGACTATGTTAAAAAGGGGCAAATTTTAGCAGTTATACGAAGTAGTGAAGTTGCAGGATTTGAAAGAGATAAATTAGATGCCTATGGCAATGTGGCTGTAGCAGAAAAAAATTTACAAGTTGCTAAAGATTTATTTAAAGGAAAATTGACTTCTGAAAAAGATGTCATTATTGCTCAGAGAGAATTAGAAAGCCAGCAAGCGGAATTAGCTCGAATGAAAGAAATTTATAGTATTTACAATATGAAAAAAGGGTCAATCTATAATATTACAGCTTCAATGAATGGCTTTATTGTGAAAAAAGATATTTCTCCGAATGAGCAAATTCGAACAGATAATTCTAATTCCTTGTTCGCCATTGCTGAAATAAATGAAGTTTGGGCCATGGCAAATGTGAATGAAAGTGATATTCCTTTGGTTCAAAATGGATTTACGGCAAATGTTAGCACACTAAGTTATCCAGATCAAATATATAAAGGGAAAATAGATAAAATTTTCACAGCCATTGATCCGGACACAAAGGCAATGAAAGTTCGGATTAGAATTCCCAATGCCGATTACAAATTAAAGCCAGAAATGAACGCGACCATCAACGTTGAATATTCAGAAAATAGCCAAATGATTGCCATTCCTTCCTCTGCGGTAATTTTCGATAAAAACAAAAACTGGGTAATGATTTATAAAGATCGTTCGAATATTGAAACTCGATTAATTGAAGTATATCATCAATTAGGAAACGAAACCTTTATAAGTCATGGTCTACAAAAAGGTGAAAAAGTCATTTCTAAAAATGGCATGTTGATCTATGATGCATTAAATGACTAATATGAAAAATTTGCTTTCCGTTTTACTTTTGGTGAGTTATTGTTTGAAAAGCCAAACAGATTCTTCTACAAATAGAATCCAACTGCGTTTTCAACAAACAAGTATTTATCAATTTCATTCCGCTTTTGCAGCTAAATATTCAGGCGAAAATAGTTTGACTTCTCATGAGGAAGATGCCATGTCATTAACTTCAACTCTTTTTTTAGATGCTCGACTTTGGAAAGGTGGAAATTTTACTTTTAATCCTGAAATGTCAGGTGGAAAAGGGCTTTCACAAGCCAAAGGTTTAGGCGGATTTACCAACGGGGAAACTTTCCGAATTGGGAATCCTGAACCTGTGGTTTATGTGGCTAGGTTATTTCTATCGCAAGATTTCGATTTGAAAAATCAACAATCCATCAAAGTAGTTGTAGGAAAATTTGGCTTGGCAGATTATTTTGACATGAATACTTATTCCCATGATCCAAGATCACAGTTCATGAATTGGTCATTAATGGCACAAGGAAGTTGGGATTATGCCGCCAATACCCGCGGTTATACTTCTGGAATTTATGCCCAATACATTCACCCAAAAATAGAATTGAGAGCGGCTTTTTCTGCAGTTCCTACTTCGGCCAATGGCCCTGATTTAGATTATCAGTTTGATTTGGCAAATGGTATAAATTTGGAATTGACCAAACCCATAAACATTTCAACAAATAATAAAGCCATTGTCCGCTTGTTAGCGTTTAGAAACCAAGCTGCCATGGGAAATTACGATCAGGCCAATCAAAATTTCAAAGGTATTCCTGATATTACTTCCACCAGAATACCTTATCGCACAAAAATAGGATTTGGAATCAATGCCGAATTAACACACAAGGATGCTTTTGGACTTTTTGGCAGATATGGATTCAATGATGGCCAAAATGAAACTTGGGCATTTACTGAAATTGATGAAGCAATTTCTCTAGGAATTCATTTTTTTGGAAGTAAATGGAAAAGGAATAATGATTTTGCCGGACTTGCATTTGTTGCCAATGGCTTATCTGAATCACATCAAAAATACCAACAATTGGGAGGAAATGGATTTATGATTGGGGATGGAAATTTGAATTATGGCAAAGAGAGTATTTTAGAAGCGTTTTACAGCTATAATATTGACAATACCGCTTTCACCATTTCACCTGACTTCCAGTATATTGTAAATCCTGGATACAATAAAGACAGAGGCCCGGTTTGCGTTTGGGCCATTCGAGTTCATACCGAATTTTAAAATAATTTATTATGAAAAAATTCATTGAAAACCTTTTAGCCTTTTCGCTAAAGAATCGATTTTTCACCTTTTTCTGGGTAGGAATTCTTACGATTGGGGGCGTCATTAGTTATATCAATATACCGATTGAAGCTTTTCCAGATGTGACAAATACGCAAATTATTGTAGTAACTGAGTGGAATGGAAGAAGTGCTGAGGAAGTTGAACGATTTGTTACAACTCCCATTGAAATTGCCATGAATAGTGTGCAAAGAAAAACCAATGTGAGGAGTATCACGATGTTTGGTCTTTCGGTCATCAAAGTGATTTTTGAAGATGACGTAGAAGATTTCTTTGCAAGGCAGCAAGTCAATAATTTATTAAATACGGTCAAACTTCCTGATGATGTTGAACCTGATGTGCAACCGCCTTATGGTCCTACAGGAGAAATTTTTCGATATACATTGCAAAGTAAAGATCGTGATTCAAGGGAATTATTGACCATTCAAAACTGGACGATTGATCGACAATTACGAGCCGTTCCAGGAGTGGCAGATATTGTGGCATTTGGAGGTCGAGAAAAAACGTATGAGATTGCAATTGATCCACTAAAGTTACAGAAATATGATTTAACACCTTTGGAACTATTCACTGCCATTACCAAATCGAATTTAAACGTCGGCGGTGATGTCATTGAAAAAAATGGTCAAGCATTTGTGGTGAGAGGCATTGGATTAGTTAAAACCATAGAGGATATAGAAAATACTATTGTTGATAATTATAACGGTAATCCACTTTTAGTTAAAAATGTCGCCTCTGTCATTATAAGTAACTTACCGCGAGTGGGACAAGCAGGTCTAAACAATGAAGATGATGTGGTTGAAGGGATTGTTGTCATGCGAAAAGGCGAAAATCCGAGTGAAGTTTTAGAAAGACTCAAAACGAAAATAAAAGAATTAAACACCAAAGTTTTGCCTTCTGACGTCAAAATGGTCACTTTTTACGACCGCGATAATTTAATGGCCTATTGTACCAAAACCGTAATGCATAATCTTTTGGAAGGTATTATTTTGGTAACATTAATTGTATTTATTTTCATGGCCGACTGGAGAACAACATTGATTGTTTCCATCATCATTCCTCTGGCCTTATTATTCGCATTTCTATGTTTGAAGCTGAAAGGAATGTCTGCCAATTTATTGTCATTGGGTGCAGTTGACTTTGGTATTATTATTGATGGGGCTGTTGTGATGGTCGAAGGCTTATTTGTCACCTTAGACCATCGAGCTGAAAAAATAGGGATGGCCGCTTATAATAAATTAGCGAAAATGAGTTTGATCAAAAAGACAGGGACAGGTATCGGGAAAGCCATCTTTTTCTCCAAATTAATCATCATTTCAGCTTTGCTTCCCATCTTCGCTTTTCAAAAAGTAGAAGGTAAAATGTTTTCACCTTTGGCCTATACCTTAGGGTTCGCCTTATTAGGTGCATTGATATTTACATTGACATTGGTCCCAGTTCTAAGTTCGATGTTGTTAAATAAAAATGTAAAGGAAAAGCATAATTTTTTCATCGACTTCATTAATCGAATAGTGAGAAATGCCTTTAAATGGACTTTTTCGCATCAAAAAATGACGCTAATTGTATCTGTATTGATATTTGCCGCATCCATCTTTTCAACCAAATGGCTAGGCTCTGAATTCCTGCCACCGCTGAATGAAGGAGCATTATGGGTAGAGGCCAAATTGCCCATGAGTACTTCTTTGCCGGAAACGGTCAAAATAGTTAAAACTCTGAGAAAAGAATTAAGAAGATTTCCTGAAGTAAATGGAGTGCTTTCTCAAGTAGGCCGAAGCAATGATGGAACTGACCCAAGCGGGTTTTACTATGTTCAGATGCAAGTGAACTTAAAACCCAAAGAAGAGTGGCAAAGAAAGTTAACGATTGACGAATTAGTCAATGAAATGGATCATCGACTGAAAAATTTTCAGGGGATAAATTATAACTATTCACAGCCAATTATTGATAATGTAGCTGAGGCCGTAGCAGGAATGAATGCCTCCAATGCAGTTAAAATTTATGGCGATGATTTAACTAAGTTAGATGAAATAGCTAATCAAGTAATGAGTCAAATTAAGAATGTACAAGGAGTAAAAGATGTCGGTATTTTAAGAAATATCGGACAGCCTGAAGTAAGTATTTTATTGGATGAAGAAAAAATGGCTATTTATGGTGTCACCAAAGCGGATGCCCTGGCAGTCATTGAAATGGCCATTGGAGGAAAAACAGCTACTTCCAAATACGAGGGAGAAAAGCGCTTCGATATTCGAATTAGGTATTCGCAGGAATTTAGAAAAAACGAAGATGACATCATGCGACTGATGATTCCAACCATCAAAGGAACCAAGATCCCATTGAAGGAAATAGCCAAATTGGAAAAATCCACGGGTCCAGCTTTTATTTATAGAGATAATACCAAACGTTTTATCGGTGTAAAATTCTCTGTCAGAGATAGAGATTTGGGTAGTACCATCGCAGAGGCGCAATTGAATGTTAAAAATAAAATAAAATTAACAGATGGCTATAGCATTGGATGGGCAGGTGAATTTGAGAACCAAGTTCGAGCAACCAACCGCTTATCTCAAGTGGTACCTATTAGTTTAATTTTAATATTCGTACTACTATTTATTATGTTTGGGAATGGAAAAGATGCAGGCTATGTGTTAATTAACGTACCGTTTGCTTTAATTGGTGGAATCTTTGCCTTGCATTTAACCGGCATGAATTTTGGCATTTCGGCAGGTGTTGGATTTATCGCTTTATTTGGTATTTGTGTCCAAAATGGTGTGATTTTAATCTCAGAAATCCATCATCAATCTTTACTAGAATCAGATTTATCGCTTGCTATTTTCAATGCCGTAAAATTAAGAACTCGACCCGTTATCATGACTGCAATGATGGCCTCTATCGGTTTATTGCCAGCTGCCGTTAGTTCAGGCATCGGATCTGAAAGTCAAAAACCATTGGCCATTGTGATCATAGGAGGGTTGGTAACAGCCACTTTATTTATCTTACTTGTCTTTCCATTAATTTATCACGCGGCCTTAAAGAAAAGATTGTCGAGGTAATTTATTGCACAGTAAAAACCTGAAAGGGAATCTGAATGGATTTCTCTTTCAGTGCCTTTTTTTGAATCAATTGAATTGCTAATTCCATGGCTTTTTTTCCTTGGTTTTCAGCATCTTGTATAATTGTCGCATCCAACTTTTTCGCTTTGACTGCCTTCATGGCATCTCCAATTCCATCGACACTCACTACAATTACATTATCTTTCATTTTGGCATCAATCAATGCCTGCATTGCGCCTAAGCCCATTTCGTCATTTTGGGCAAAAACTGCATTGATTTGAGAACCGTAAGATTGAATCCAGTTTTCCATCAATGCCATCGATTTCGCTCTGTCCCATTCTCCTGTTTGACTCGTTATTAATTTCAATCCTGGATAGTTTTTTAAGGATGCCATGGCTCCTGTTTCCCGGTCAATTTGTGCTGCTTGCCCCATGTAACCTTGAATCATCAATAAATTCCCTTTACCATTTAATTTTTTAGCAATGAAATCAATCGCCATTTTAGCCGACTCTTTATCATCTGAACCTACCCAAGCATCTGGAATTTCTTTGGTAGAAGAATTGACATTTACGATGGGAATACCAGCTTTTTTGGCCTTTAAAACCGCTGGCGAAGAAGCATCAAATTCACATGGATTTAAAATAATCGCGTCTACTTGCTGACTAATGAAATTCTCCACTTGCTCCACTTGTTTTAAAGCAGATCTTTCAGCATCAATGACAATTAATTCTACTTGATTCGCTTCCGCATTCTTTTCAAGTGATTGTGCAACTTTTTGGATAAATTCATTTTGCATGCTCAACATGGAAACACCAATTACCATTTTTTTCTTCCCGTCTTTTTCCTTTTTACCACATGAGAACACAAATAATGTTGCTAGCAGAAATAATCCACTCCATTTTAAACCAGTCTTCATAATTATTTTTTTGTATTTTGATAAAAGCGATCAATCACAACCGCTAAAATAATAATTCCTCCCATAACAACCTGTTGCCAATAGGCAGAAACATTCATTAAATCCAACCCATTATTGATTACCCCAATGAACAATACACCCAAAAGCGTTCCAATTATACTTCCCTTGCCACCCCGCGTACTTGTACCACCAATAATCACCGCTGCAATAGCATCTAACTCAAAACCTAAACCTGCATTCGGTTGACCTGTATTGATTCGAGCCGCTAAAAGAATTCCTCCTATAGCAGCAAAAATTCCACTCAATACATAAACCCAGCATTTAATTCGATCCACTGGAATTCCTGATACAAATGAAGCTGTTTCGTTGCCACCAATGGCTTTTACATATCTTCCAAAAACGGTTTTATTCAATAAAATTGAACAAAACAAGAAGGTGATTAGTAGAAAAATAATTGGAATGGGGATTCCTAAAAAATCGCCATTCCCTATAAAATTAAAAGATTCGGACAAATCGGAAACCGGTCTACCATCGCTGATAATTAAGGCCAAACCTCTTGCGATGGTCATACTACCTAAAGTGACAATAAAGGGTGGGACTTTGGATAAAACAATGATCCAACCATTAATAGCGCCCATCAAGGCTCCAACTAGCAAAGCCAATGGCAAAGAAATCCACAAATTGCCCGTATCAGATTTAGAAAATGAAGCGGCAACAACTCCAGCAACTGCCAACATGGATCCTAAAGACAAATCAATTCCTCCAGAAATAATCACGAAAGTCACACCAAATGCCAAAATTGCATTCACAGAAACTTGATTGAATATGACCATTAGATTGGTCTCTGTCAAAAACCGAGAAGTCTGCGTACTAATCAAAAAACAAATCACCAACAAGGCAATGAATATTCCCCCTGATTGACTTTTCAACAAATCATCTTTCCATTCTTTAATCATCGCTTATAACATTGCATTTTTCATAATTTCATCCGCTTGGATCTGATTTTTTTCCAATAACGCTGTTTGTTTGCCTTTTGAAACAACTAAGACACGGTCACTTAAATGAATCAATTCAGGTAAATCTGAGGAAATCAAAATGATGGATTTCCCTTCAGCAAGCAATTGATTCATCAAGGTATAAATTTCGTATTTAGCTTGTACATCAATCCCACGAGTGGGTTCATCCAAAATTAAAATATCTGGAGATTGTTGAAGCACTGTGGCAAAAACCACTTTTTGCTGATTGCCTCCACTGAGGTTTTTAACTTTTTGATTTTCACTCAAATGTTTGATATTCAAACCTTTAATATGTCTACCGGCCATTTCTTTTTCTTCATCAAAGGAAATAAATCCCCATTTTTGAAAATCAGACAAAACAGATAAACCAATATTTTCTTGCATAGTGAATTCCGGAATAAATCCATTCTCTTTTCGATCTTCACTGACATGGGCAATTCCAGCCTGCATTGCTGCTTTTGGGCGATTGAATTCTACCCTTTGTCCATTCAAAAGGATTTCACCAGAATCCATTTTTAATAAGCCACTTAAAGCCATTCCAATTTCCGTTCTTCCCGCTCCTACCAAACCTCCTATACCTAAAATTTCACCCGCATGTAAATCAAAATTGATATTTTCAAACTTTATTTTACTCGTCAAATTTTTAACTTCCAACACTTTTGGACCAATTGAAACATTCCTATTGGGGAAAAACTGATTCATTTCTCGCCCCACCATTTGAAAGACCAACTCTTTTTCGGAAAGGTCTTTTTTTAAATGACTTCCAATCAAATTTCCATCACGCAAGACGGTAATTCTATCCGCAAAATTGAAAATCTCCTCCATTTTATGAGAAGTAAACAAAATACTGACCCCTTCGGCTTTTAATTTTTGAATCAAATGTTGAAATAAAACCACCTCCTTTTCACTCAAAGAAGAAGTCGGTTCATCCATTAAAATCAATTTAGCCTTTTGTGAAATGGCTCGCAAAATTTCGACCAATTGTTGATCCGCAATGGACAAATTTTTCACTTTTTCAGCAGGGTCAAAAGAAATGTGGCAATCCTTTAAAAGCGCTTTTACTTTTTGTCTCAAGTTCCTTTTTTGTTCCCATGGAAAAAAGCCTAGCTCTTTTTCTCTGCCTAAATAAATATTTTCCTCAATACTTAATTCAGGTACCAACATAATTTCTTGATGTATCATGGAAATACCTGATTCCATGATTTCACGAATCGATTGATTCTTTCTTTTTTGATCAAAAAAAATCACCTCTCCAAGATCTGGAGAGATGATTCCTAAAATAATTTTCATCAATGTAGATTTCCCAGCTCCGTTTTCCCCCACTAAGGCGTGAATTTCACCAGGAAATAAGGTTAAATCTATTTTTTGAAGCACATTAATCCCTGAAAAGCCAACTGAAATGCTTTTTAACTCAAGGATAGGTTTGTCTTCTTTTTCTTTCATTCACCCATCATTAGCAAGGCCAAACGACATTGGTGTCTTTCCATTGACGATCTCTTCCTGATTCAATCACGGCCTCACATACTTTTTGAGTCTGTAATGCCTCTTTGAAAGTAGGTGAACAAGGTTCGTTTTTCTCCAAAGACAAAAGGAAGTCGGCAGCTTGATGAACAAAACTATGTTCATAACCAATGATCAAACCTGGAACCCACCATTTGTCCATATAAGGTTGATCTCCATCCGTTACCAAAATGGATTTCCATCCACGGACAATCGAATCATCCGCATGATCGAACATTTCAAGTCGATTTAAATCATGTAAATCCCATCGCAGAGAAGCATGTTCTCCATTGATTTCAAACGTATAAAGTGCCTTATGACCTCTAGCATAACGAGTAGATTCAAATAAACCCAAAGAACCGTTATCAAAATGACAATGGAACAAACATGCATCATCGATACCTACTTTTTGTATTTGACCTGTACCGGAATGTACACGCTCCTTCACAAACGTTTCTGTCAAGGCAGAAACATCGTTGATGCCCCCATTCAACCACAATGCAGTATCAATGCAGTGCGCAAGCAAGTCGCCTGTAACACCTGAACCCGCAGCCTCGACGTCTAAACGCCAAGTGCCAGCGCCTCCTTGTGGCACGTCTGGACTGATGGTCCAATCTTGCAAGAAATTAGCTCTATAATGGAAAATACGACCCAATTTACCTGAATCGATGATTTGCTTCGCTAAAGAAACGGCAGGTAAACGACGGTAATTGTACCAAACCGTATTACGAACACCTGTTTCTTCAATTACTTTCACCATTTCCTCACCTTCTGCTAAGGTTCTTGACAAAGGTTTTTCACATAAAATCATTTTTCCAGCCTTAGCAGCAGCAATCGCAATTTCAGCATGTGTATCATTGGGTGTACAAATATCAACTGCATCAATATCATCTCTTGCGATTAATTTTCTCCAATCTGTTTCATAAGATGCGTAACCCCATTGCTCAGCAAAAGCTTTTACATTTGCTTCATTTCTGGAACAAACGGCCTGCATAACAGGCTCATAAGCTAAGTTGGGAAAAAAGTTTCTAATTCTATTGAAACCATTGGAATGGGTTCTCCCCATAAATCCAGTTCCAATCAATCCTATTCTTAATTTTTTCTTTTCCATTTTAATCCTCTTTTACCGATTCTTAAGACCAGCCATGCGCCTCTCTTACCCGAATCATCGTTGCTAAAATATCATTCCATGTTTTTTGCTGTAACATCACCTCATTGGAGAACATACAACCATCCCAACAAATGTGCTTAAATGCTTTGGTCAACTCGCCTTTTTCATCTCTTAACCAATATCCAGCATCTTCCGCCACGACTAATTTTCCATTCGGATCTGTTGCTTGACAGTGACGTCCTGTTTTATCGTGACTACCTGTTCCATGAACGGTTCCATCATTTTGAGCTACGTGAAAATCAATGGTCCAAGGACGTAAAGCAGCCGTAATTTTCTTTAAAGCATCTTTCAACACTTCACGGTCTTGCCAATCGTAATTATCTGGTAAAATACGATGCTCAGGAGCATTGTAACCCATGGTATAAAGAAGCGTATGCGACATATCGGCTTGAAAACCAATGTTTTTACGATCAACAGCTTCCAATGTTTCTACCATGTGTTTCCAAGAATGCATTCCTCCCCAACAAATTTCTCCTTCTGCAGCTAAACGCTCACCATAGTCGGCTGCCACATCGCAAGCACGTTGGAAAGTTTCAACGATTTTCTTGGAATTTCCTACCGGATCTTTGGACCAATCAGATACTCCACTGGCAGAATCGATGCGAATAATTCCATTGGGACGAATTCCCAACTCCCTTAACGTTTGACCTACTTCACATGACTTGCGAACCATATCCACAAAATGATCTTGATCTTCTTTACTTCCAATAGCTGGACCTCCCCAAATAGGAGCTACTAAACTACCGATCTCTAAGCCGTGCGCCGCTACTTTATCCGCTAATCTTTTCGCACCATCTTTACCTGACTCGATATCGAAATGTGGCCCCAAAAGACCAATATCAACGCCATCAAAATGGGTACCATTCACTTCTGCAGCAGCAGTCATTTCAAGCATTTGATCTAAGGAAATAATCGGCTCAGAATCAGGACCTTTACCAACAATTCCTGGCCAAGTTGCATTGTGCAATTTTGGATATATATTATCTGGTTTCATATAATTGATAGTTTTAAAAATAAACTTAAAATTTCAAATCTGGGTTTTTGGGTCCAAAATGTTTTAACATCACTATTGGATCAGTTGATGAATGGTTTGTAATAGTTACTCCCTCATTGGCAGCAGATTCTGTTACAAAGAATTCATCATTCGTTAATTGTCCATAACGGATCAAAGCAGGTGTTTCAATGTTCCAAACACCCATTTTTCCATGCCCCTGCATCATAATCAAACCATAAGCAGCGGCGTCTTTAATCGTCACCGTTTGACCAGGAAAAATAGTCAATTCTTTGGCACTAAATGCATCTGAACGATAGCAAATCCATTTTTCAGAATAGCCATTCGCTTCCATTTCCTTCTCAACCGAAACTGGAATAGGTTGCATAAAGCGAGTTTCCAATAAATTTGGATTGGTATTTAAATCCCAATCAATCACTTCCATTAACTGATCGTAATTTCCAATTTCTTCCTTCGGAGTACCATTCCAAAGTAACTCTTCTGGAATTACCGCCTCATTTACTAATGATTGATACATTGCAAACACATCAGAAGCTTTTTGTGGTTCATAGGTACACATACTTCCCGGCGCATGTAACATTCCTGGAGGGACATCCCAACCTGTTCCAGGAATCAAAGGGAATGCTTGTGAGAACATCGTAATTTTATTATCACCTTTGGTGAAATTCATCAAACATTCTTTGATTTGCTCTTTAGTTGTTCCTGGAGCAATTCCAAAAAACGTGTAGGGAAAATCTCCACCATGATTATTCAATTGTGGAGGAAAATAGTATGCCTCTGGCTTACCTAATTGTCCAATTTTAGCAGCATGTTCATCATTATGATGAATATGGTGTGGCAATGGACCCATGTTGTCGAAAAATTTCGAATACATTGGCCATGATTTGTATTCATTCCAAAGGCGATCTCCAATGACTTGAGCGCCTAATTCTTGAATAACATCTACCAATAAAACTTGTTCCTCTTTATCGCCTTCATGATAAACAACAGCACTTAAACCTTCATTCTCCCCAGTCAAAGGACCATTTTTAGCGGGTGTAGTTGAAGATAACCAACGCTCATCAATACCTCCACGAACACCACCTAAAACATAATAATCATCTGGATGTAATTTAATCCTCCTTCCAGGTACGCAAAATGAACGCGGTACCCAAGTTGGTACTAATCTCAAAATTCCTTTTCCTTGCTCAAGGGCTTTTGCTGCTTTGTTTTTCATTTCAATATAGGCTTATATATGTTGTAAAAATTCTGTTAATGCTTTGTTATTTTTTTGCTGATCCAACACATTCAAGGTGATTTCAAATTTCTTTGTTTCATTGGGTGCCAAAAAGATCAATGATCCATCTTCTCTAGCAGCCTTTTGACCAATCGGAGGATGGGTTCCTGGTTCTACGCCTGTTACATATTCATTGACACCAAAATGTTGCCAATTGGTTAAACAAGGCAAAGAACGTTTGTCATATACCATGCGAACTCCCAAGCCAATCTGTGAATTATAGAGCCCACATACCACTTGATGATTAGCATCTTCTTCTGCATCTATAAATGCCACTTCTTCTCCGTTTCCCAAATGGATATCCAATGGGTCAGGACATTTTTTATAATCATTTCCTTCCTTGAAAATCAAGGGTTCATTGATTCCTTCGAAGCGATACTTCCATTTTCCTTTTGCTACGATATCTGTCCCAGCATCAATCAATGGCCAGCCAAAATTAAAATGGTACAACAACATCAATGGCGCTGACGTATTCCCCTCATTCAACACTTCATCCTGAATGCGAATAAAGGGTTCTCCCAATCGACCTGAGATGGTTCTTTTGAGTGTCAGACAAGGACCAAAAATCACATGTTGACGAATGATACCTGTAATGCTCATATCCAAATTACCCGAACGAATATCCGGTTGAATGATGGATACAATTTCAGCCATCTGATTACTTATTTTACCATGAACTCCTCGCGTTCCGAATTCATCTTCATCAGGCCCACCTACATGATCCAAACCGCAAGTGGTTAAAAGTCCACCCCCAAAAGTACGTAACCAATGAATTCCTTGGTCAGCAAATGGTTGTGGACTCGTAACACCCGCATGGCTGATCCATGCCAAACTTTTTTCTTGGTAAAAGGCCTCCGCTATATCCATTGCCCTATCAAGAACAATTTTATAACGTAAACCCGAACCGGTATCCATCCAAGCAACTCGGACTCCCTTGCCCGCTCCGTTGTCTAAAACAGAGGTTTCAATTCCTCCAAGTTGCTTGTGATTAGAGATTTTATTTTCCCAAGGATACTTCATTTTTATTTAATTAATTTTTCAATTATTTAACCGCTTGTTTAGTGAACATTGCGTTCGTTTCATTACCTCCAGACATTAAATAAGCCGTTAAATCTTTCAATTCTTCTGCGTTTAAACTATTGATTAATCCACCAAGCATTGGAGAAACTGCTGAATATTTAGCAGAAATAACATTCTTCTTCAATACTTTCTCAACTTGATCAGGAGCATAAGGATTTTGTGACACATAAAATGCCAACTTATCTTGATTTGTGATACGACCAACGACTGATGTTCCATTTCTCAACATTAATTGAGAAGCCGCATATTGATCAGAGACCGTTTTATTTGGATTAATGATTGCTTCCATGATATCCTTTTTAGAAAAACGAGTTCCTAAATTGGTTAAATCTGGACCTACATTTCCTCCACCATCAGAACCCATCGCATGACAATTTCTACAAGTAGTCGCTGCGAACCAAGATTTACCATTGGCAAAATTACGGTTGGTTAAAGGTTCATCTAATATAGCAACCGTTTCTTCCAATTTCCAATTTTTACCTGGTCCTTTTGGATAATCAAATTTCACTAAATCATTTCCGTTGGCAGAAAGCATTTCTGCCCCGCCTAATTTATCATAGTAAGCTTTCTTAGCCTCAGGCACATTTTTCAAAGCCAATTTACGTGCACGATCAATGAAACCAACATAACTACGTCCACCATTGAAATTGAAACCATTACGGAACCAAGCGAAATAACGATCATGTAACTCCGGAGTCCAATTGCTTTTGGCAGCACTTAGCATTGTACCTAAATAAGTAGCTTGTGCAGGTGGAATTTTCTCCAACATACGAGCAATATCCGTACCATATTGAGGATTGCGCATAATTAAATCTGCTGACGATGTAGCAGTCTCCACACGGTAAGCCGCTACGGAAGCTGTATCTTTTGTTTCCATCAATTTTAAAGTTCTTGGAATAATACCCGGAGCATCTAAGGTGATTAAAATACGACTTAAAGAACGTGTAAGGTTCATTTGTTTTGCCGGATAAAAAGCATCAAACTTCGAAACGATGGCAGCAGATTGAGTTGCATCGGGTAAACCATTACGTAAAATATTTAATTCGAACGCACGGATGTAATCAATTTGCAAAGCTTCATTGAATCCTTTATTATCAATTTTTAATAAAGCAGCATTGATAGCAGCTTTATTTTCAGGCTTATCTGCACGAATCAAACCAATCAATGCATTGATAGCTGAAACAGGATCTTTTTCGTTCAAAGCTTTTTCTTTCCATGAATCAACTGGATTATGTTCTAAAGCCATACGAGCCGCATAACGCACAAAACGATCTGCATTATTCAATTCAGGCCAAACCGTAGCGACAGCCGCTGGATTTGGACCTTGATGGAATTGCTCCAATTTACGACGCAATTCGTTCAAAGGATTGATCATTGGTGCAGGTGCTTTCGCTACGGCCTCCTCTGGGCCAGTATAGTACACACGATACACATCTGACTCCAAACGACGACCACCAATCATGAAATATAAGGCACCATCTGGACCCACCACACCATCAGTTAATGGTAGTGGGATACCTGATAAGAATTCCTCTCTATCTGCGGTATAAGTCGAACCTTGAGGCTTCAACTTAATTAAGTGCGCGATACCAAAAGTCCAATCGAAGGCCAATAAAGATTTCTTATACTTCGCAGGGAATTTGGCATCTTTCAAAGACAATAAACTAGTAGGTGAACCTTGTCCAATATTGATAACTGGAGGCAAATTATCCGGTAAAGAAGGTGACCATTTGCTATTTCCTGTTCTCCATCCAAATTCTGAACCTGAAGTTACGTGACAAATACGTGTTGGGCGGTACCAAGGTAAACCGAAATCCCATTCCATATCCGCATCATAAGCAAATAAATCGCCAGATTCATTGAATGCAATATCAAATGCGTTACGATAACCCGCGCTCACTAATTCAAATTTCTTTCCATCTGGATCAAAATTTAACACATATCCACCCGGCGCCATACGGTCGTTGGCGTGACCTCGCGGATCTTTAATCAATGGGAATAAATTATCTTCATGCCAGTTTTTTGGTAAACGATAAGCTTCCAATTCAGGAACATCTGTATGATTACCATTGATCAAATACAAAGATTTTTTATCTGGCGAAAGGATGATTGAATGAGGACCATGCTCCCCTTCTCCATTAAATTCTTTCATCAAAGTGATTTTATCATATTGATCATCACCATCTAAATCCTGTACGCGATATAATCCACTTCCTCTTGGGGTGTAGCTTTGAGAATAACCATTTCTACCGCTTGCAGCAGGTTGAGGGTTGGCTGGTGTTGCACGAGCATTTACTAATACATATAGACTGTTAAACGCATACAATAAACCATGTGCGTTTCCAATTCCTAAGGTATCAACACCTTTACCGAATTTTAATTTTTCAATTTGAGGAGTAACATCTTTAGAACCAACAGCTGGAACTTTTAGACGAAATAATCCACCATACTGATCGGAAGCAATAATTCTACCCTTATCGTCAAAACACATGGCTACCCAAGATCCTATATTTGCATCGGAAGGGCTGAATAAATGGTCAATTTTGAAGCCAGGTTGTAAACGAATTTGGTCAATTTTGGGATTAGCTCCTTCTACTACCGCTGGCCTTACCTTGTAGAGCGAATTAAAATTCGCACTCGCCAAAGCAAAAATCACCCCAAAAACTACGGCAATTTTTAATACTGTTTTCATTTTCAATTTGTTTAAAGGTTTATTATAATTTTTTCAAACGAATATTTTTGTATTCTACTTTCATCGGTGGTCCAACATGTACTTGCATGCCTAACCAACCAGATTTTTTTCCATTGACAGCATCTAGATCGGTGACATCGCTCATCAACACCCCATTCACAAAATGTTGCAATCGGTTTCCCTTTGCAATGATGTGAATTTCATTCCAATCTTCTGATTTGATAAATGCTACTAATGAATCAGAGGAACCCAAAGATCCAGTTACTTTCCTGGCGGTCCAATTGTTTCTTTGTGAATACGTTTTTAAATTATTTTTTAATTCAGGATCCGTTTGCTCATTGAGTGTAGAAATTTCACCTCTATAAGCTAAAGTTGTACGCGCTCTTTCCTCGTAATTTTGACCCGTATACCTATTAGCGCCATCGATGTCGGCTTGATACCCTTTTAAAGCAAAAGGTAAATCTGGAGTTAGTTCTTCCGAACGGTAATTGACACCTGTATTCCCAGATTTGGCAATTTTGAATTCTGCCTTAAATTCAAAGTCAGCGGGTTGGTCGGCACGATAAATGATAAATTGATTCCTTTTTAAAGTAGTAGCGGGAGTAATTTCTCCAACGATACAACCATTTTCTACTCTCCAATAAGTAGGATCTCCATCCCAATTTTTCAATGTTTTACCATCAAAAATTTGCTTAAAGCCTTTTTCCTTTGATTTTTCAGAAGCCTTAGAATCAGTTTGTTTAAATGATATTACAGAGAAAAGTAGACAAGCTACCCCCATGTAAAGCACTATTTTTTTCATGTTAATAGGTTTTAAGTTTAAAATTTAACTAAAAAAGAATAGAAGTAAAAATGTTTTATGAGGTATCTCTAAGATTTCTTTTGAAGAAAAATGAAAACACCCTTTTTATTGGAAATAACGATATCCTTTTTACCATCTTTATTCATGTCAATAATTTCCAAATGAATTCCTGAACCCGAATCATTATCGATTTCATGTTTCACCCAACTTGGATTTTCCCCAGGCAAACATTCAAACCAAAGTAATTTTGCAGCTTCAAATTCACCTGGGTCTTTTCCATTGTGAGCCATGTACCTTTTACCAACCACGAAATCAGGAACCTTGTCATTGGAAAAATCAAAAGCTGCTAGGGAATGTGTTTGAGAGAGTTGTTTATCAATTAATTGGGTAACAACCTGATTGCCTTTGTCCGACAAAATATGAAACCAAATTCCGTAATCATGCGCAGAAGAGCTTATTAAATCCATCTGCCCATCTAAATTGACATCTTGAACCATTATTTGAGCGGCATCGTATTGTAGATTCAAAGGGTGAAATACCCAATTTTCTTCTTTTATATTTGAGGGAGATTCCCACCAGCCCTCTTTGATGATAACATCCTTCCTACCGTCTTTATTTAAATCTCCAAAACCCAAACCGTGGGTGTATTTATGGGTACCCAAAGTGGGTTGATTACTGATTGTATGAGAGATCCAATTGGTGTCGTTTTTAATGGTAGGAGATTCTAACCAAACTACTTTTTTAGCTTTTGCATCATTGCAAATAATATCTTTTTTACCATCTGAATTCACATCTTCAAATAAAGGAGATTCATTACCGATGGAATTAGAGAGGAAATGTGATTTCCAGGCTCCTGACTTGTTTTTTGGATTTTCAAACCAATAAAC
>Ga0114962_10000355_pt1 | contig 40057 bp, 37 predicted proteins | sample C_130820_MF_Meta_FD_87017 | JGI IMG/M metagenome (GOLD analysis project Ga0114962, IMG submission 87017) | Freshwater microbial communities from Lake Croche, Canada to study carbon cycling - C_130820_MF_MetaG | ecosystem: Environmental > Aquatic > Freshwater > Lake | place: Lake Croche, Canada...
ATTGCGTCCATTGACCTGAGCCCAGCCGGTAATTCCCGGTTTTACGTCATGCCTTCTCGACTGCTGAGCAGAATACCTCGGCAAATATTCCATCAACAAAGGCCGTGGCCCTACCAAACTCATGTCACCTCTCAATACATTTACCAATTGCAATAACTCATCCAAAGAACAAGCTCGAATCTTCTTGCCTACCCAAGTGAGTCTTTCACCATCTGATAATAAATTCCCTTTGGCATCTTTTGCATCCGTCATGGTTTTCAATTTAATGATCCGAAATGGCTTTCCATTTAATCCCGGTCTCATTTGAGTGAAAAAAACTTGTCCTTTGTTAGTGAAAAATAAGACGAGGATTGATAATGAAATAATTGGGAGTAGTGCTATGAGCAGAACTAGCGAAACCGAAAAATCAAAAAAAGGCTTAAAAAATAACTTATACACTACTGATGATTCTACGATTTTAATTCAAAGTATCTATTAAACTTAACATGAAAAGATAAGAACAAATTTCTTAGCTTAAAAAATAAATTTGACCGAATAAAGCTAGGAAATAAAAAAAAGATATAACATTTTCTTGAAATAGGAAGAGTGGAAAGTAGTACTTTTTTATACGTTTGCTTATATTTTATCATCAAGTTTTCGAATAATTCAACTTCTTCAGGGAAATAGAGTTTAAGATTGATTGAATTACTTATAATCAATTTTAAATACGCATATAAAGTTTCATTATCCAATGTAGTCTCTTTCATGTTTTGAAAAAATACCATTCTTTGTTCAAAGGCTTTTAATTTTGTTAAATCTTTCAGAGAGAATGGCTTATGGGATTCACTTCCTTCGCGCAACAAATAAAAATAAATTTGCTTGGTCAAAAAAACGATTTTTTCTGCCCGATACACCAACAGATAATTCAGAAATTCGTCTTCAAACATTTCGTTTAAAGGGAACCTTAGTCCCTGAAACAATTTTTCTGCATACAATTTCCCATTCACCGTGACAAAGGTATACGGGTTATCAAATTGATAAAAATTCAATAACATTTCCTTTGGCGTAAAGACTAATTCCTTCTCAATTACTTTTATGGATACAAAACTCTTTCCCTCTCTAGTTTCTATCGTGTGATAGTTCCCCACAGAAATCTGAGAATTTGTTTCCAATAAAGATGCCAAGGAAAGGGAAATAAAATCTTTGTGTACAAAATCATCTCCATCGATAAAAGTAATATAAGATCCTTTGGCGATATCCAAGGCGACATTTCTAGCCGAAGATAAGCCACCGTTTTCTTTATTAATAATAACGATTCGAGCATCTTCTTTGGCAAATGATTCACAAATTTCCAAACATCTATCCATTGAGCCATCGTTCACTAATATGATTTCTAAATGCGAATATGTTTGCCCTACAATACTGGTCAAACACTTTGGCAGATAGGCTTCTATCTGATAAATGGGCACGATAATACTTACTAATATTGGAGAATGCATGGTTAAAATAAATTTAATCTATAACATCATAATAAAATAAATAATTATGCGAATTAAGGGTTAAAAACTAATCTCTATTCATTGTCTGAACGATGATATATTCCTCAAACATTTTATTTCATACATCTTATATCATTTTCTCAATTTTCTCTTCTTGAAATTTTAACATTAAGAAAAATGAAGGAATTAAGGCCATTAAGGGCTATAAAAAATTTACTCTTCTCTCTTTTCTTTTACCTAATCCTTGTCTGAACGATGATTTATTTGATTTATGTGATTTTTTCCAATAACTAAAACACATACATCTTACATCTTACATCATACACCTTACATCATTTTCTCCTATTACCTATTCTTTGTCTGAACTATGATTTATTTGATTTTTAAGATTTATATGATTTTTTATTGGTTTTATTACCTATATCTTAATTCTACATTCTACATTCTTAATTCTACATTCTACATTCTTAATTCTACATTCTTAATTCTACATTCTAAATTCTAAATTCTAAATTCTTAATTCTACATTCTTAATTCTAAATTCTACATTCTTAATTCTACATTATCTAAACACTTTTTCCAAAACCTCTTCTATCCTATCCCACTCACCTTCCGACAGATTGGAACCGCTCGGCAAACAAAGACCATTTTCAAATAATTGATCAGAAACACCTGTTAAAAACCTAGGAGCCTCCTTAAAAACGGGTTGTTGGTGCATGGGTTTCCAAAGCGGCCGACTCTCGATATTTGCCTTCTCTAAAGTTAAACGTAAATACTCCCGAGTAATTCCCTGATTTTTAGCAGGATCAACAACAATGCTTGTTAACCAGCGATTGGAAAAATATCCATTAGGCTCCGGCTGAAATGCAATGTGATACCCTTGCTGATTTTTCTTTTCAAAAAAACGTTGGTATCTATCAAAATTAGCTCTTCTTGCCTTCACTCGATCTTCCAACACCTCCAACTGCCCTAGCCCAATTCCCGCACAAATATTGGACATACGGTAATTATAGCCAATCTGCGAATGTTCGTAATGAGGAGCCGCATCGCGAGCTTGCGTAGCTAAAAAACGAGACTTTTCAATGGCTTCTTGCTGATTAGACAACAAAGCACCGCCACCCGAAGTAGTAATGATTTTATTGCCATTGAAACTGTACACCCCAAAATCAGCGAAAGACCCACAAGCCTTCCCTTGAATATGAGACCCCACGGCCTCCGCAGCATCTTCTATCACAGGTATTTCATACGTCTTAGCAATAGACATGATTTGCGCCATGTTGGCGGGCATCCCATACAAATGCACTGGAATAATGGCTTTAGGCCTTTTATTCAACGAAATATAATGCAAAATGGCTTTTTCCAAAGCAATTGGGCACATATTCCATGTTGCCGATTCAGAATCAATAAAAACAGGAATGGCTTTTTGATAAGCGATGGGATTAGCGGAAGCCGAAAAAGTAAAACTTTGACAAAGAACAATATCTCCTTGTTCTACACCAGCTAAAATGAGAGCTAAATGAATAGCAGCAGTACCACTAGACAAGACCGCTACATGCCCCACTCCGCTAAGTTTGGCCAAATTCTCTTCCAACAAATTCACCCAAGGCCCCAAAGGAGCCACCCAATTACCTGCAAAAGCCTCTTGAACATATTGTAATTCCTGAGAACCCAGGTGAGGAGAAGAAAGCCAAATTTTATCTTGAATCATAAAAAATAATAAAAAAAGCAATATTTATTTTTGATGACAAAAATAAAAAATAAAGAGGCATTATTTAGTAGAACTCAAGTAATTCTTAATTTCCAAAATTAAATCCTTATCTACTCTTTCATCTATTTTTCTAGCAAAGAGAAAGGGAGAATTTTTCATATACTCCCAGTCTGACATTCTCCAAGTATATGGACTACCTCCAGTCACCCTAGACCAATTGATCAATCGCATGTTTTGTGAATCAAGAAATTCTATTTCTTTTTCATTTCCATTAAATGAAGAATATTTTAGTTCCGTTTGAGCAAATATTTCGTCAGCGCATTTAGTGTATTGGTAGGTCTTTACCAAAGATGCTTTTCTAGATAAAAGATAGGATGCAAATTTTGAGGTAATGGAAAGCCATTGTGACCCATGGTAATAAATTTCAAATTCTCTTTTTCTGGAAAACCCTAGCCTTTTTTGAGCTAACACAATAAGATGTCTTAACTTTCGCAAATATCTATTTCCTCTATAGTCAAACCCTTCTGTGAAAAAATTATAATATTTTGTTTTCCATTCAGCTAAATCTAATTTTTCATCATTAAAACCAATATATTCCAAGTTTGAATTTTCAAAAAATTGATGAATTTCATCTTGCGTTTTCAAAGGCATATCTAAACCTGATAATAAATGTAAATAATGATACGAATCTTCCGCCAAAGCTCTCTCAAACAATTTCAATTCTGATAGCATTAAACTAATACCGCCCCAATATAAATGCATGGATTCTTCATTCGCTAAAATGAATTTAGATTTTAGAGGAATGTAGTGCACTTGATCAACTGACAAATTGGATTTTCCATCAATGAAAAGAAATAGGTCATTTCTCTCATCATCCAGTAATTCGAGAAGGATAGAAAGCTGCCACGGATTGTCATGAGCAATCAACAAATAAGCATGTTTTTTGGTCATACTTTTGAACTAATTGTGTATTTAAATTAAAGTAGGGATTATTTGTGAGTAGATTTTAAGTAATTCTTGATTTCCAAAATTAAATCCTTATCTACTCTTTCATCTATTTTTCTAGCAAAGAGAAAGGGAGAATTTTTCATATATTCCCAATCTGACATTTTCCATGTATAAGGACTACTTCCATCCCGTCTAGTCCAATCAATCAATCGCATATTCTGAGAATCAGGAAATTCGATTTCTTTCTCGTTGCCGATGAACGAAGAATATTTCAGCTCGGTTTGGATAAAAACCTCCGTACAACAAAGCGTGTATTTATAGGTTTTAAGTATCGCTTCTTTTCTAGATAAAATATAAGTAGCAAATTTTGAAGTTATTGAAATCCATTGTGACCCATGGTAATAAGTTTCAAATTCTCTTTTCCTCTCAAAACCAAGTATTTTTTGAGTTAACATCAAACCTAACCTTAACATCCTATAAAGCTTATTTCCTCTAAAATTAAATCCTTCCACAAAAAAATGATAATACTTTGTCTTCCATTCGGCGAACTCGTCATTTTCTTGATTATATCCAACATACTCTTCATCGGCCTGTTCAAAAAAAGCATGGATTTCATCTTGACTTTTTAAAGGCAAATCCAAACCAGACAACAAATGAAAATAATGGTATTGATCTTCTTTTAGTGCCCGTTCAAATAGAATTAATTCCGATAGCATTTCACTAATCCCTCCCCAATAAAGGTGTTTGGATTCTTCATTCGCCAAAATGAATTTTGATTTTTGGGGGATATAGGTCAGTTGATCAAGCGTCAAATTGGATTTCCCATCGATGAAAAGAAATATATCATTTCTTTCATCATCTAATAATTCAAGAAGGACGGATAGCTGCCAAGGATTGATATGCGCTATCAAAAGATAGGCATGTTTTTTTTTCATAATTCAGAACGAATTGAATAAATAAAACAACAACTTCTTTACACCTCATATTAGCTAAGAGGGCAATAAGAACAACAATAAAGTAACTATTAATTTTGACTTTAAAGATAAAGAGGCTCTAATTTTTTAGCTTTTAAATGATTCTTAATTTCCAAAATCAAATCCTTATCGACTCTCTCATCAATTTTCCTGGCAAACAAAAAGGGGGAATTTTTCATATCATCCCAATCTGACATTCTCCAAGTATAGGGACTATTTCCATCCCTTCTAGACCAATCGATCAAACGCATGTTTTGAGAATCTGGAAAATCAATTTCTATCTCGTTACCTATGAATGATGAATTTTTCAATTCCGTTTGAGCAAATATTTCACAACAACAAATGGTGTATTGGTAGGTCTTTAAAAGTGCTTCTTTTCTTGATAAAATATATTGAGCAAATTTAGGTGTGATGGACAACCATTGCGCGCCATGATAATAAGTAGCAAATTCTCTACTCCTGGAAAAACCAATAATTTTTTGAAGAAGGGCTAAACCATTTCGTAAATACTTGTAAATGATATTTCCGCGATAATCAAATCCTTCTACGAAAAAATGATAATACTTCGTTTTCCAGTCAGCTCTTTCTAAGTTATTTTGATCAAAACCAACATACTCTAAATTCGTATCTTCAAAAAATGCATGAATTTCATCCTGGCTTTTCAAAGGTAAATCCAAACCTGATAATAAATGGAAATAATGGTATTGATCTTCTGCCAAAGCTCTTTCGAACAAGATTAATTCTGATAGCATTTCACTAATTCCTCCCCAATACAATTGCTTGGATTCTTCATTCGCCAAAATGAATTTGGATTTTTTGGGAATATAAGTCAGTTGATCAACCGACAAATTGGATTTCCCATCAATGAAAAGAAATATATCATTTCTTTCATCATCTAGTAATTCAAGCAGGACGGATAGCTGCCAAGGATTGATGTGCGCTATCAAAAGATAGGCATGTTTTTTTGTCATAATTAGGAACCACAGTTCTACAAATATAACAAAAAAATAAAACTAAATTACCTTACTATTTTGGCAATTAGTTCACACAAATTTCACACAAAGTTCACACAAATCAGTAATGGTGTAATGAGGTAAATGGGAAGACGGAACATTCTTATTTTGCGTATGAACATTTTTACCCTTGTCTTTCAAACAAATGCTTGTCCAACCCAATCGATTAGGACTAATAAAATCTTTCTGAACATTATCAGCAATGTAGTAACAATGAAAATCAGGATATTTTTCTGAGAAATACAGATAATTAGCGGGGTTAGGCTTTTCACTACCAAATTCCTCAGAGATGACTATTTCCTTGAAATAGGTTTCTAATCCTAAGGCTTTGATTTTATTGCGTTGCGTGATAGATCTGCCATCTGTCAATAAAGCTAATGCGACATGATCCATTCGTAACAAGTCGTCCAAAGTGCTTTTAGTAGAGGGGTCCAATGAAATATTCGGCTCATGCAGGCGATACATTTCAATCAATTCCATCAAGGAAACAGGCAAACGGTATTGATCAATGAGCGCTTGAAAGACATTTTTCCTTTCAAAATATCCTTGGAGCATCTGTTGAGCTACCTGCTGATCTAATTGAAATTGATCACAAATAAATTGATAGCCAGATTGTAGAAAATCTACTTCCTTATATAGGGTATCGTCTAGATCAAAAACCAATAAGCACTTATTTTTAGCCACGATAATCTCTTACAATAATTTCATCGTCATAACGAAGCATCAAGGTATTTTCTTCCCACTCCTCTGAATAGACGAAAGATAGATTACCCATATATTCTTCGATGATCAAAGCGGCATAATTAGCGCCAGCTTGGTAACTTAGTGGGTAACCCCCACCGAATCTAGGATTGATTTCTATTCCAAAAATTTCCTTACTTTCAAGATTAAGAAAAACTTGAATGGTCAGGCAGCCTCTTGCCCCCGCCAAGAAAGACATCTTATTTTTTACCCAATGTAAAACTTCATTTTTTCTTGTCACCCCTTTGCTAATTTCACCCGCTCGAACCTGAATTCGTTCCCTCGGAACTGCCATGACTAATTGATTATGTTTGTCATAATAGGCGTCGATGGTAAATTCTTGATAAAGTGACTTATCAAAATATTCCATGAAAACAAAGTCCTCCTCTGAAAAGTCCCTTGCATTAAAATCACTTGCCTGATAAAAAACATGCAAATTTTGGCTTAAACTACCCGAAATAGGTTTAATGAACAAAGGGAATTCCACCGCCTTTTTTGGATAGTGTTTGGGATAATTAATACCCAATTGGTCAAATAATTCAATTGTCCGTTTTTTATTACGACAGCTTTCAATCAAGACCTTGTCCGAAAGCACAACTTGAATACCCTGTTGAACAAATAGATTCAGATTTTGAGCTAACACCAACAATTCCGTATCGATGGTTGGAATGATCAATGTAATTTGATAAAGTTGACAAATTTCTATTAAGTACCCAATGTAAGATGGATCTGATACAGCGGGCACTTGGAAGGACTGATCAGAAACCTTGCTGGCTGGAGAAAGTTCTGGGTACATATCCGTTGTAAAAACAAGCGATCCAAGCCCTTTTTCTTGTACGGTTTTTTGAAAAATTCTAACCAAAGAAACTCGGTGGCCGGCAGAAGTGATTAGTATATTATTATTCATATAAAAAAGCGCAAAAGTATAATTATAAAAAAACCAAAGGTCAATTAAACCCTTTTTCTTTTAATATTCGGTTATATTCATTTAACAAAGCATCCCAAACCATCTGCTGTTCAAAACGACTAACAATCATTTCCCTAGCATTTCGTTTTAGAGTTTGATACCATTCCTGGTCGGAGGCCATTTTATCCATCGCCTTTTTTATTGCTTCAACATCCCTTGTAGCAATTAAGGCTCCATTTATTCCATCTTGAATAATTTCATTGCAACCATTAATATTTGTAACAATACCGGGCAGGCCCATTGCCCCAGACTGAAGTACAACATTGGGGAATCCTTCGCGATAACTTGGAAAAACTAAACAATGACTGATTGCAAAGAAAGGACGTACATCAGCCTGAAAACCCACATGAATAATTTGCTTGTTACTTTCCATTAATTTTAGCGTTGAAGGTAAAAGAGGATCTAACTCCCTCTCGAATCCTCCGACTAAAATCAATTTGTAATTATCATTATTTAGAGCAGAAAATGCGTTCACTAATTCATTTATCCCTTTATCACCAACTAGTCTACCAACAAAAACAAACACAAAATCACTTTCTTGAATGTCATAAAAAGCACGTAAAGAGTTTTTTTTACTTACTGAGATATTCTTTGAATCAAAAAAATTCAAATCAATACCATTAACATTTCCATTGGCCAAAACCTTCAAAGATTTAGTTGTTATTTTATACGAAAGCAAATCATTCTTAACCCCATTGCCTTCTGGATAAACATTTGTTGCACAAAAACACAACAACTTATCCATCAAAATAAGAAAGTATTTTAAAAACCCTGTTTGTGTTGGAAAAATCAATCCTGTAAAAGTATGCATTCGGATAGGAACACCTGTTATTTTACCAGCAATCATAGAAAGCAATCCAGCTTTAGGCGTTATGGAATGAATAACTGTAGGTTTATTTTTCCTGAAAACTAAAATTAAATTAATCAAGGAAATAATATCGCTTAAAATCGATATTTTACGTTTAAATTTTACTACTTCAATTTCAACTAATTCTCTCTTTTTAATGTTGAATAAATCTTCTCCAGGAGAAGAAAGAGCTGTAACAGTAAAATAACTATTTAAAAATACTAATTGACCTTTTAGCAACACATTTAAGGAAGCCGGAATTGTTGAAATTTTATATAAACTAATTTTTGAACTTATTTTCATATAAACTTATAAAAGAATCTAGCATAATATTCATGTCGTAACTTTTTGCACGAGTTAGACATTTTTCAACTATTTGCATATAAAACTCTTTATTTTCAAGAGATAAAATTTGCTTAGCTAAATCATTAGGATTGTTTTTTTCAAATAATAAGCCATAATTTTTAACTATATCGGTCAAACCAGGAACATTAGATGCTATAAAAGGTTTTCCTGATGCCATTCCCTCAATTGAAGATAATGAAAGACCTTCATAATTTGAAGATAACACAACTATATCTGAAGACTTTAATATACTGCCTACATCATGCCTAACCCCCAAAAAATAAACTCGTGAATTTAAATTCAAAGATTCTGTTAAATCTTTACAATTTGAATAATTTTCACCTTCGCCTACTAATAATAATTTGTAATTACTTGGCAATAAATAAATAGCCCTTATCAAAGTTTCCTGATCTTTCACTTTACGAAATGACGAAATTTGAGTAATAATAATATCCTTTTCATTCAAATTGGAATATATAAGGTTTCTATCAATGGTTTTTGAATTATAAATATTATCGATAAAAACTCCATTTTGAACCAAAACTAATTTTTTATTAATTTTATATGTATTATGAACGAACTCAAAAACAGCAGGTGAGACACAGACAATAATGTCGTAAATCAAATAAACCATCTTATCAATAATTCGAAATAAATAAATATCCTTTCTTCTATTTTGGGTACTATGTTCTGAAAAAAAAAGTTTTATGTTTTTGTGAAATAAAAAAAAATTTGCAAATGCAACGAAATAAAATGAAGGGAAAAGATGAGCATGAATGATATCATAATCTTTCATAATATTCTTTAATGCTAAAATATTACGAATTGAATACATGTCTAAAAAATTCCTAGAGGAATTTAAGATATAAATATTACAACATTTTAAATCATTTAATTTTTTGAGGAAGTAGTGATCATTTTCCCACAATACCAATAAATCAACTTTAACATTACGCCTGTTAAATTCAGGGATGATATCCAACAATAATTTTTCTGCACCGCCTACCTCAAGACTATTAATCACTTGTAAAACCCTCATTAATTTTCAAATAAATTCTTAAAATAACGTCTAATAAAATATAAAAAACTTAGAAAGCTATCAAATTTAGATTTTGTTCCAAGTCTTTCAATATTGATATCATCAAACGAAATAAATTTCTTAGAATTATGTTTAAAAAAAGGCTCCAATGAAGATATTTCACTCTCCGTCATACTATTTGGATGTAAACAAAATGTCCAAAATCCTGGAAGTACTATTTTTCTTAATTTACCGAATTGTAATGGGAAAAATATAAATTCATTAAAGATGTATGGTATTCTTGAAATAGTATCACTAATTTTTCTAATCGGAGTTGACTTTTTAAGTGCTATAAGAGTATTAGTATCAAAGGTATGACTTGGTGCAAAAAAATAATCGACTTTGATATTATGGTCTAAAAACACTCTATAAGCATTCCGTATTTTTAACTCTTGCATTTCCAAAGATAAACCAGCGAATTCGGATCTCTTTAAAACTGGATTGATGCCACCATTAGATTTAGAATATAAATGATTAAAGCCGTGCATAGCTAAACACCAGCCTTTTTCTTCCCATCTTTTAACCTTATCGAAAAAAAAATCATCATGGTCGTCAATGATCATTTCAGGATCTTTATTGTCTGGAATAATTCCAACAAGGGGTTTTATACCATATACATCTAATAAGTTTTCAATTTGATTCCACTTTATTAAATCCATTGTTGGACATGCGTCATCTAATCTAATTAAAAAGTTTACTTTGTAGTTCATAACATAATAAATATTTACAAATCAATGATCAATTTATTTCAAATTAAAAGTTCTCGAATTCTTTGTCTTGATGGATACAAAATTATTAGAGACTAATAATATAGATGAAAACCAAAAAATTTGGTTTAAAGAGATGTCTCCAGATACCTGTACTATTATGAAAGAATAAAGCCATATATAAGCAATTTCATTATTAATATTTTTAAAAAAATAAATGACCAAAATAACAATTAAAATTATAAATTGAAAAAAACCAAAAATTCCAAATTCAGTTAATATTTCGAAGAAAATATTGTGCGCACTTTGATATGCCCCAGCTATTTTATATGAACCACTCCATCCAATTCCAAATAACGGATTATTTTTAAAATACTCAATATTCTTTAAATAAATTTCAATTCTTGGGTCTTGAAGCATACTTTCAATTGTTAAATCAGGTAATAGAGGAATAATAATGATAAAATAACTTATTATTGCCAATATCATAGTAGTTGCAGCCAGCAAACTATTTTTTATGAAAAAATAAGTAAATAAAACAACGATTAAACCGAGAATTGGACCCACTTCATTTATCTTAAACAAACAATAAAACATTAGACTTGTCAATATAATTTTGACAACTAGATTAACATTTTTCAATAAAAACAATGATACAATGCCTAAAGCAATGGCTCGTGAAAAATATATAACATCAATTCCTAATCCTTTATTTATGTGCCATGTTAAATCATTCGGCATATCTAAAATGAAATAAATTCCAAAAAACATGATTGAATTTAAAACAGCAAAAAACACCAACGATTGAAAAATAAAGAGTCTATGCTTAAGAGTGGAGGTAATGATTGTTACAAGAATTGAATTCCCTAAAAACAATAAAAATTTTTTAATAGGAATTTCAGAAAAATCATCATGGAGTATAAAATTAATTAGCAAATAGACACTAAATACAAAAAACAATAAAAGATAGCCACTAAACTTGATTTTTACTTTCTTACTTAATAATCCAATAATAAAAACAGTAATAAGAAGTAAAATCACCCAATTATAAAGGTTTGACAACTCCAATCCTAACAAAAAGAAAAATCCAGAGAAAATCGAGAACCCACTAATTAGAGTTACCAATCCTATGATAATAAAATGTTCAATTTTTATTTTCTTAAACACCCTCAATAAATATTTTTATTTTTTCAAAACGTGCCTCCCAAGAAAAAACATCTAACCATTTTTTGAAATTTTTCCTGAACACAATTTCTGATTCCTGCAAGTTTTCTTTCTTAAGAATTGTATCAATACAATTTGCAATTTCCAACTCGGTATATTCACTAATAGATTTTCCTATATTATTAGCTACTAGAAAGTCGGCCATTTCATCCATTGAAGAAGTAATAATTGGAAGTTTATTCAACATATAATCATAGGTTTTCAATGCACTCTTTGTTCCTAATTGACCTGTATCAGGTAAAAATGGAGAAATCCCAATTTGACAAGGTCTCAATATTTTCCCCAAATCCGCTTCATTTACGCTTTCGAAAAACTTTACTTTTTCTTTCAAATTTAAATCTTTAACGGTTTTCAAAAGATCTACTTTAGCAGGTCCATCACCATAAATAAATAGCTGAATATTATCAGAATAATGAAGTAAGTATTCATTCAAACCCTTGAGAAATAATTCTAAACCTTGGTATTGAATTATATTGCCTATAAAAACCAAAGTTGGGATCTCGTATTTGATAGAACTTACTATTTGATCTTGGGAATTAAAATTGTGACCAAGACTAACTGTACAAATTTTATTTACAGGAACATTAAAATGATTTTGAATGAATAAACTATAACCCTTAGATGCAACAAAACCATCTGAAAATTTGTATATATATCTAAACAATGGGATCGTTAGTTTTTTGGAAACAGGTAAAGTGTCTATGTTAAATCCATTTATTTCTACAATTAACTTAATACCTAATAAATAACAAATAAAATATGGCGAAATGACCAATCCTGATTCCCTGAAATAAACAGTTGAAATATTCGTTTTCCTATTTATTTGAAATATTTTATTTGCAATTGAAAGGTTCCAAATTAGTAATCTAAAAAATTTGAATTTCGAAGAATTAAGTTTATAGAAATTATCTAGCTTGGTATCTGTAAAGGAAATTATATGAATTTTAAATTGATTTTGCATGTAACTAGTTAATTTCCTAAAATGATTACTGTCACCTTTATTTTCATTAAGATTTACTAAACCAATAAAAATCAGATCATACGTAATCATACGAGGGAATTATAAATATTTAAATGCTTTGACAAAATGTTTTTTTCAGAAAAAATCTCTACAGTATTATCAATTAATTTATCCTGAAAAAGATGCTTATTATTTAAAATAAACTTTACCTTTTCTTGAATATCTTTTGTTGAATAAGGATTTATGTACAAAATACCTTTCCCAAAATATTCATTTATTGTTAAAGTATTTTTTGTGCAAATGATTGGTACGCCAGTTAAGGCTGCCTCAATAATGGTATTAGGAGAAATTTCGTTTAAACTTGGCAAAATGAAAATTTCAGCATTTTTATATGCTGAAGCTAACATATCACTAGAGTAATCAATATTATCTATCAATAATACATTCGAGTAATCACTAATCAATTTCGAATATTTTTCATCTACTTTTTGGCCAATTATAACAATTTTAATATTCAAATGACTCAAGGCCCTAACTAATTTTAATTGATTTTTATTAGGTTCAATCCTTCCAACACATAAGATGTACTTATCGCTAGGCTGTAAATACTTGTTCACAAAACAATCTGGAGTTGTCAAACTAATAAATCTCTGACTTTTCACTGAATTCGGGATAATTTTAATTTTTTTTTCTGGCAAGTTGTATTTATTGATCAAAAGATTTTTTTCTGATTCAGACAAGGCAATCACTATATCCGAATTTACCAAAATATTTTTCTGTATTCCAGATAATGTGAACGGAAATAAACTTAAAAATTTTGACAAGTATAGAGAAAATACATTCCTTGGTATTTCAGTAATTGCGTGTGTAACAGTTTTCAACTTTTGGCTCTTAGCATAAGTAAAAACATCGTAATTGCTGTATTGAGGCTTAAATGTTGTAACTATATCATAATCTTTTATAATTATCTTAGGCTCAAAAATACTAGTTTCAATTAATTCTAAATTTAACAGTTCAGAATGTTCAATTACTCTTTTTTGAATGCCTCCTTTATTTTGAAAAATGGTAGGATAGGTATTAATTAATATTTTCATTGTAAATAAAAACTTTATGTTTAAATACTTTTCTATAAGCGCTAAAACTATTTTCCATATGTGATTGACTGTTATATATTTTCAACAAATCATCAAAGAGTTTTTCATTGAAATCTATAGAAAAATAATTAGACTTTCGACTAAATTTTACTTTTTGAACATTGTAATAGAAAACTTGATTTGAATTTTTATATTTTTCAAAAGTTAAGGTAGAAAAATAATGGTCTGGGTGTTTGTCATTCTTCCCTATAACAAACAAAAAATCACATTCCTTAATCCAATCATTAATTGAATTTAATAAAACAGGTTCAATTTCGGAAGTTAAATATGAAGGCAAAGCTAAATTCTTGTAATGTTTTATCCTCAAATAATTTAATGAATTCTTAAATTCCAACTCTCTTATTTCAGCTGTTATTTCTTTCGTCTCAAACAATTCTGAATTTATACTATTTTGACCCAATGTTGTATTGACCCATGTTATATATTTTGTGACTTTTTGAATTTCTTTTATAAAATGAGCCAAACAAAAAATTTCATCATCAGGATGAGCAGTGATTACTAATATTTTTTTATCCTTAAATAAGCGCGTTGGGATTTTTTCTGAATACTTTTTCAAGAGTATAAAATTAATTTTATAAAAGATTATAAATCTATATCTTTTATAAAATTTTACTGATGCTATGGTTAACCATTTTAAATATCTAGTTAGAAACATTTCAATTGGATTTAACTTTCATTAGCCCTGAAAATAAATTTTTAAATTTTACTAAATTCTTTTTTTCTAAAAAGCCCAATAAGGTCACATGCATAACTATTAGTAGCATATAAATTAAATTGAGAATGAATTTGTCTAAATAAATTTCTGAAATTAAGGCTGAACTAACTAACAAGGAAATAACACATAAAAAAATGTTTTTGGTATTCATTAGACATTCAAAAATTGAAATATTTAACTTTTTCTTCGCGAAATAAAAAATGAAAATATCACCAAAAAACAATAAAGACATTCGAACTAATACGTAAAAATAAAGACCATACGTAATTGAAAAATAAAGGCATGGCAATGAAAGTAGACTAGTAATAGTTGTATTAATTGCAGTGATTCTAAAAAAACCTTTAGCTCTTAATCCTTCAACCAGAACACCCGAAAAATATGTAAACCCCATAATTAAAAATATAAGGCCAAAAATTTCTGAAATACCATTCCAATTTTCATTAAAAAGTACTTTTTCAATGAAATCTCTATAGATATACACGCCAACTCCAATAAAAGTAGAGATTGAAAATATGATTTTTTGATAAAAAAGTAACGTCTTCTTTAAAAATATTGAATTAGATTTAACACGAGAATACACACTAAACATAACTGGCATTACAGCACCAATTGTTAGTGAAATTAAAGCTGAAAACAAAGATCGACTAGTTGAATATCGCCCTAAATCATCAGAAGTAAGATATTTGGAAATCAAATAAGTATCAAAACCTAATGGAATCCAAATAAAAAGTTGATCCAATGTATTCCAACAACTTTTCAATATGATATTTTTAAAATCATAAATTTTAAAATGAAAGGATGGACGCCATTTACTATTTATCCATAAAACCAAAGTATTTAACGCCGTACCTGATATTTGACCTATAACAATTGCCCAATATCCTCCTCCAGATAATGCAATCGGTACAGAAATTAAAAATGGTATTGTGACGGTTATTAATCTTGTTATAAATAGAAATTTGAAATTTAATTCTCGTTTTTTTATAGCAATTTGAACAGAGGAGAAGGCTGTCAATAACACTTGAATTGACATGACTTTAATCACCAAATCAGAATTTTTGTTACCAAAAAAAACCGCTAATTGTGAAGAAAAAAGAAACATTAATGCAAATAAAATAGTGCCTAAGAATGCATTTATCCAAAATCCAATATTATTGATTTCTAAGGACAACTGATTATTGTATCGTTCTTGAATAAGTACTTTACCAATTCCTAAATCTGAAATTATCATAACAAAACCTAGGATAGTTGTAGCAACAGCAACTACTCCAAAATCCGCTGGTGACAAAATTTTTGTTAAAATTAGGAAACCCAAAGGACCTATAATTTTCGCAATAATTTCAGCAAAAACAGACCACAAACTAGCAGCAAAAACTTGATTTTTCAATTTGTAAAACTCTTAAAATTTAAATTATTAATTACGAAATTTTTTAATTCTAGCAGGAACACCTGCACAGATTGCAAATGAAGGAATTTCAGAATTAACTACCGCGCCTGCTCCAATTATTGCTCCAGTATTTATAAGTACCCCATCTAAAATTGTTACACCAGCACCAATCCAAACATCACTCTTTATATTAATACCTTCCCCCCTCATTCCTTGTCTATTCATTGGGATTTCAATTGAGTCAAAAACATGATTTGCTGGAACTATTGTTGTATTGGCTGCAATCATTACATTATCATCAATTGTCAATCCTGCATCTCCATATAAGATGGTGAATGGATTAATTGAGCATTTATTACCAATAATTATTTGGCCTCCCTCGGTGCTTAAAATTACATTTGATTTAATTAAACAATCTGAACCTATTTTTATAAATCCTTTAGAAACATAAAAAATTACGGTACTATCAATGTGAGTATTATTTCCTATTTTAATTTTGCGTGGATCTCCAACGATTTTAAAATTGAATCTAAAAATGAACATTTTTAGAAATACAAAATATATATTGTTTAATTTATATTTAATTTTTGCAACCATTTAGCATTTTTGTTAAAGTTAAATATTCTAATAAAAAATTAGACTCCTTATTTTCATTTAAAGTGAATTAACTGTAATTGATATGAAAAAACCTTTAAGGTCGTATTTTAAACTATTTATATTTAAAATACGACCAATATTTAATGCCTCAAATTCCTTATGTGCTACGCCTAAAACTAATGCGTCAAATTTTGAGTGATTTAAATCTGTAGTAAGTTCTAAATTATATTCTCTTTTCACTTCTTCAGGATTTGCCCAAGGGTCATGGATAGTTACATTTATTCCATAATCCTTTAAATAATTTATCAAATCAACAATCTTTGTATTTCGTATATCAGGACAATTTTCCTTGAAAGTGATACCCAACATCAACAGATTTGCACCTTTCACGGAAATTCCCTTTTTAATCATCAATTTTATGATTTGAGAAGCAACATATTCTGCCATGCTATCATTGATTCTTCTTCCTGCGAGAATTATTTCAGGGTGATAACCCAATTCTTGCGCCTTTTGAGCTAAATAATAAGGATCTACTCCGATACAATGTCCCCCCACTAATCCTGGTTTAAATTTCAAAAAATTCCATTTCGTACCAGCTGCGGCTAAGACCTCATGGGTGTCAATTCCCATTAAATTAAAAATTTTTGCCAATTCATTGACAAAAGCGATATTGATATCTCTCTGCGCATTTTCAATCACTTTAGCAGCTTCCGCCACTTTAATAGACGGAGCAAGATGGGTACCTGCAAGTATCACGCTTTTATATAAGTCATCAATTTTTTGCCCAATCTCAGGAGTAGAGCCAGAGGTTACCTTAAGAATTTTCTCAACTGTATGTTCTTTGTCCCCGGGATTGATTCTTTCAGGAGAATAGCCCGCAAAAAAATCTTTATTAAAAATTAACCCTGAAATTTTTTCTAAAACAGGTATACATTCTTCTTCCGTTGCCCCTGGATAAACAGTTGATTCATAAATCACAATATCTCCCCGTTTTAATACTTTACCTACGGTTTCACTCGCTCTATACAAAGGTGTTAAATCTGGGCGGTTGTGCTTATCTACAGGAGTTGGTACCGTAATGATAAATACATTACAATGGGCCAAATCATCTACATTGCATGAATTAAACAATCCATTTTCATTGGTATTGACGGATTTGATAACTTGAGAAAGTAGGTCTTCACTTACTTCAAGAGTTATGTCCTTACATTGATTCAATTCTGAAATTCGCTTCTGATTAATATCAAAACCTACCACGGGATACTTGGTTGCAAATAGTCTGGCCAAGGGCAAACCTACATATCCTAATCCAATAATTGCTAATTTATACATATGATTTAAGAGCTTATTTTATATTGTACCAATACCAATTTGTTGCCGCCTCTATACCTTCTGCCATTTTGAATTTAGGCTGATAACCTAACAAATATTTTGCTTTTTCTATGCTCGCTAAAGAATGTGGTATATCTCCTGCCCTTTGAGGGCCATGAATGATTTCAACATGCTCAATGGATGAATCAAATTTAGATAAAGATTTTTTAAGCAGATGTACCAAATCGTTCAATGTGGTTCTATCTCCCACTGCTGTATTAAATACAGTATTCACAGCTTCGGGATTAGTAGTTGTCATTGCCAACTCATTCATCTGAATGACATTGTCGATGTAAGTGAAATCTCGGGAATAATTTCCATCGCCGTTGATGATTGGACTTTGATGATTGATTAAAAGTTTGGTAAATAAAGGAATAACAGCAGCATAAGCTCCATTTGGATCTTGTCTTCTCCCGAACACATTAAAATACCGTAAACCAATCGTTTCTAATCCATATGTTTTGCTAAAAATGTCCGCATATAATTCATTGACATATTTAGTAATCGCATAGGGCGACAAAGGTTTACCAATCTTATCTTCTACCTTCGGGAGACTTTCAGAGTCGCCGTAAGTAGAAGAACTTGCAGCGTAAATGAATCTTTTTACCCCTGCATCTTTAGCGGCTACCAACATATTCAAAAAGCCTGAAACATTGACATCGTTGGAGGTAATGGGGTCATTGATAGACCTTGGAACGGAACCTAAAGCAGCTTGATGTAATACATAATCAACTCCAACAACAGCAATATAACAATCAGCTAGATTCCGAATATCCCCTTCAATCAGTTTAAAATTAGGATTATCTAAATGTTGAACAACGTTATGTCGATGACCTGTGGCAAAATTATCTAAACAAACAACCTGGTGCCCCTTGTCCAAAAAATACTCGCATAAATTACTCCCAATAAATCCGGCTCCGCCTGTAACTAAGATCTTCATCATTTATTTAGAATCTTTTTTTATACCAGGAAAATAAGCAAATACACTATATGTTCCGTACAACTACCCAATCCGCACCGCCACCTGCTCACTCAAAGAATTATAAGTCAAATAGGTATAAATCAGGTGATTTTCCTCAGTAAACTCTTTAAACGCTCTGAATTCATCCTCTTCCCAGCCGGGAAAATTGAAATATTCATCAAAAACAATGACAGTTCCAGGAACGATGTTGCTTTTTAAATGTTCAAAAATGGTTTTTGTTGAACTGTATAAATCACAATCGATATGCAAATAAGCAACTGGTTCACTCCCATAATTTTGAAGAAAATCAGGTAAAGATTGATCAAAATACCCCTTTACCAAAACTACATTTTCTTCTATTGTAGGCAATTTGTTCAAGGCAAAAGTACCTTTGTCAAATCCATCTCTCCAAAATTCAGGTAATCCTTCAAATGAATCAAAGCCAAAGACGGTTTGTGGCACCTGTTTAGCTATAAAATTAATGGTCTGTCCTTTATAGACTCCAAATTCAAGAAAAAGACCTTTTAGACTTACTTTGGATAATGCATATTGATGAACTTTCCATTTAGAATCCATTGAAGTGACATCCTTCATATGTGCTTCCACATAGTCAACGGTACTTCTTAAGGCTCTTGCCTGACGTTCAAATTGGATATTTGTATGATAACGTTTTTCAATTCGATGGAATAAATTATCAAATAATTGATTGACAATTGGAAGGAATATTTTTCTGATTATCATTTAATCAATTCAAAAATTGTTTTAACTACTCCTTTTACCACTTTGTCTGAACTATGATTTTTCTGATTTATTTGATTTTATGATTGTCACACTAAGTTTTTAATCATACTATTAATTTAAATCACCGTAATCATTTAATCACAAAAATCATAGTTCAGACACATAGATGATGATTTATTTTATTTTCCTCTCTCCCCATCTTCCCTGGTTGCTGAGCCCGTCGAAGCATCTCTCTTCTCTCTTCCCATCTTCCCTGGTTACTGAGCCTGTCGAAGCATCTCTCTTCTCTCGTTTTCTCCTCAGTTACACTTTTAAATCCGAGAAGTGTAAAATTATGATTGAAATAATAGCTTGATTTATGATGCAATGTCCACAGATAGGCAAAATGACCTTAAATCCATTACTTCGATTCCTTCATAGGAAGCACCTTTAAAAACATCTAAAGTAACCACCGTTTTTCTATAATTGTCTTGAATTTTCAGTAAGTTACCAAACTCCCTAGTTTGGGTTTGCTCTTCGTTGATGGTTAATGCTACTTGAATATACCATTTTTCATTATTTTTTTGAGCTATAAAATCAATTTCTTGTGTTCCTAAAACCCCAATTTGAACTTGGTATCCCTTATATAGAAGTTCATTATATACTACATTCTCAATCATTTTACCTCTATCTTCTAAACGATATCCCCACAAGGCGTTGCGAATTCCTAGATTTTCAAAATAATATTTATCTCCCACTTCAAAAAGACGTTTACCAACTATGTCATAACGCCCAACTTTGTGAATCAAAAAAGCATTTACGAGATAATTGACATACAATTGAACTTGGTTGGGTGGAATATTGGTTTTTTGCGATTTTAAGAAGTCACTTATTTTTTTATTCGAAAATAAGCTACCCGTGTTGCTGCACAAAAAATGAACAAGCTTTTCTAAAAAATTGACATTCCGTATCGCATACCTATTAATAATGTCTCTGTAAACAATGGTGTTATAAATGTTTTTCAGGTATTCAAAAACGACATCATCTTGTAAAGGAAGATTTTTTAAATAGGGTAATCCTCCATATTTAAAATACAGCTCTAATGTTGTAGCTGAATCTTTTACATCATGAAAGTTTAAAAACTCGGAGTAGGACAAACTTTGAACATTAATCTCTATAAATCGCCCACTCAAATGCCCTGCAATATCAGAGGAAAGCATCGTAGCATTACTTCCTGTACAATAAATATCTAATTTTTCATTTAACAACAAGGACCGCAAGGCTAAACTGAAATCAGTGATATCTTGAATTTCATCTATGAAAAGATAGCTTTTCTCCGTTGTACTTGCTTTTTCGTTCACATAATTGACTAAATCTTCCGCCGTCTCAAGAAATGAAAATGCTAAATCCTCTTTGTTAATGTACAATATCACTGGATGGGATTGCAGAGTTTTTACATAATCCATCAATTGAAAAAGTAAATAACTTTTCCCAACCCTTCTTTGTCCCGTAAATACCTTAATAATCGATTGATTAACAAAGGGCTTTACTTTGTTTAAGTAGTGATTTCTTTTAATGATATGACTAGGTGCGCTGTTCATTTTTATAATTTATAATTATAACTTTTGTAAAAATATTAATTTTTTATAATTATAACTATAACTTTTTTATTCGTTTCAGCAAAATAACCACTTAGCATTTACACCCTCCGGCTTCGACTCCGCTCAGACATCAGACTTTCTTATCTTCTCTATTTTTTTTATATTCCTGTTGTCTGAAATATGATTTTTCTGATTTATATGATTTTATGATTGTCACACTAAGTTTTTAATCATACTATTAATTTAAATCACGTAATCATTTAATTACAAAAATCATAGTTCAGACAATAGATGATGATTTATTATATTTTCCTCTCTTCCCATCTTTTCCGGTTGCTGAGCCTGTCGAAGCATCTCTCTTCTCTCTTCCCATCTTTTCCGGTTGCTGAGCTTGTCGAAGCATCTCTTTTCCCGTTTTCTCTTCTCTTTTTTCTCTTATAATGTTTAACAACAATTTAACCATTAAGAAAAATTAAGGCATTAAGAACAGTAAGGGCTACAAAATTTTTATCTTTTATCTTTTCCCGTTTTTTCTCTTACTTCTTCACTTACCTACTACCATTTACCTATTACCTACTACCTATTACCTATTACCTTTTACCTATTACCTCTTACCTACTACCTATTACCTAATACCTGTTACCTATTACCTATTACCTACTACCTATTACCTATTTATTACCTACTACCTATTACCTCTTACCTTTTACCTACTACCTATTACCTCTTACGTCTTACATCATACCTCTTACATCATACATCATAGAAGCTGCATCTTCTTATCCACATCATCCATCATACCCAAGGAATATTCCAAAGGACTAATGAGCGCCACTCGGATTTTCTTTTGGATCAGAGGTTCAATTTTTTCTACCAATTGGTGCAAATAGGTTTTGTCCACATCTCCTACCAAGACCAAATCCACAAAGGACGTATTTTTGCCTTCCGCCAAATCGCCGGTTAAGAACACCTGTTCCAGGTTTCCCACTTTTTTCAAGATGTTTTCGATGATTTGATCCAAACCCACAAATTGAAGGATAATGCCTCTCAAAGATTGAAAGAGCGGGTGTGCTTGGTTGACGGAATAATTTTTTACTTTGCTATTTTCCGGATCTTCGCTGGATTCAATCAATTTTAAGTCGGACAATTTATTTAACTCTAATCTGACCGTATTGGAGCTCACGCCTAAATCTCTTTCCAAACCACGCAAATAAACCTTGCTGGCAGGATTGAGTAACAACTTGGTTAAAAGTTGTATGCGTATTTTACCGGTGAAAAGTTGTTCGATCAAGGGAAAATGATGTAAGATGTAAGACGTAAGATGTAAGATGTATGATGTAAGACGTAAGATGTAAGTGTATGATGTAAGACGTAAGTTAAAATAGTTTTCCAATCCTCTTCTCTTACATCATACATCTTACATCATACATCAATACGGCTTCGCCACTCTGACTCACATGATGTAGTGAGCAAAGTGATACAATATTGAGTAGCAAATATAAATCTTTTAACAAACTTATCCATTGTTTAAATAAGATTTTTTATGTGAAAAAAGGTGAAAAGAGGTATGAGGTAAGATGTATGATGTAATAGACCCGATGCCTGAGCGGAGTCGAAGGCGGAGGGAAAGGAAGAGAGAAGAGAGGTAATAGGTAAGGTAAGAGGTAATAGGTAAGAGGTAAGAGGTAAGAATCATACATCATAAATCATACATCTTACATCTTACATCATACATCATTTTCATTTGTCTTGGATTAAGCAGAAGAAAAAAGTTTTTTTGTTTCTTTTTTTTCAAAAAAAGAAATGCCACAGAAAAAGAATTAGCCAATAAATTGCATTTCTGTCAAAGAATGAGTGAAATTGTAAATTTAAATTCGCTTTTAAACATACGTTAAGAGCTGACTTAATTCTACATTCTTAATTCTTCATTCTACATTCTTAATTCTTCATTCTACATTCTTAATTCTTCATTCTACATTCTTCATTCTACATTCTTAATTCTACATTCTTAATTCTACATTCTTAATTCTTCATTCTACATTCTTAATTCTTCATTCTACATTCTTAATTCTACATTCTTTAAAACACAAAGGGCACAAAGAAAAAACGGTGTCTTTGTGTTAAAAAACTGAGGCAAATTTAATTTTATTCCCAAAAAAAATGCAAATTATCTGATGCAATTATTCAAAACATCCTTACATTGGTCACTGCTGAGAATCCAACAAAAATCTAAACCCATGAAAAAAAGTCTATCCACCATTCTCCTTCTTATCCTTCTTGGACAAGCACTTTTCGCACAAAAGTCGATGCGAAAATTGTTAAAAGAAACACCAGGTGTGGTCTCCTTTACGTTTAGAAAAGAATTTGCGAAAGATATGCCTGCCACTTTAGATCTCATTAAGTCTATGGGCATCATCAACATTGAGTTTTCCAATTTATTTGGAAAAAGTGCACAAGAAGTCCGAATGTTACTCGATGAAAGAGGAATGATTTGTACCAGTTATGGAGTCAGCTACGATGCACTTAGCAACAAAATGAGTCAAGTGATACAAGATGCGAAAATCCTAGGAGCACATTTTGTGCGTGTCGGGATGATTCCACACAAAGCGCCATTCAGTTTGGATGCCGCGAACATAGCGGTTCAAGATTTTAATCGCTTTGGACAACAATTACGACAAAATGGCTTGGAATTTTGTTACCATAACCATGGCTATGAATTTTTGCCTTATAAGAACAGCACCTACTTCGACTACCTAATACAACAAACGAACCCAAAATACGTATCCTTTGAAATGGATGTTTTATGGGTGCATCATTTTGGGCAATCACCCTCTGAATTACTCAAAAAATACCCCAAAAGATTCCGCTTAATGCATGTCAAAGATTTAAAAAAGGGGGTTGCCATTGGAATAGGAGCAATAACTTCGTCTGAAAACGATGTAACGCTCGGAACAGGACAATTAAACATTCCCGAAATTATTCAGTTGGCTAAAAAAACGAAAATTAAATACTATTATTTAGAGGATGAAAGTTCCAATGCCCAAAAACAAATTCCGGAGGGATTAAGGTTTTTGGAAGAGCATTAAGAATTAAGAATGTAGAATTAAGAATTAAGAATGTAGAATTATGAATGTAGAATTATGAATGTAGAATTATGAATGTAGAATTAAGAATTGAAAATGCATTTAAGAGGTAATTTTTTAGATTTTATTTTTTTTAAATACCTTAAGAAATAAAATAGTTTAAGAAAATTCTACATTCATAATTCTACATTCTTAATTCTACATTCATAATTCTACATTCATAATTCTACATTCATAATTCTACATTCTTAATTCTACATTTTAAATTCTACATTATTAATTCTCCCCTATTACCTTCTACCTAACAGAGTCCTGCTTAATCGGAAATTGGACTTTCGTGCCATTGTCAATATGTAAATTCGGGCGGAGTTTTTTAAGACGAGCGACGCCAGCATCTGTGACCTTGCTTTGCCAAACGTATAAATTACGCAAGGTTTTTAGTTTGGCTAGTTGTAGAATGCCGGCATCTGTCACCGATGTGCCATAAACATTCAGAGTCTCCAAATGAGGAGCATTTTGCAAAGCCTCCAAACTTTTGTCCGTAATTTTGGTATGCCCCAATTGCAAATTAATTAATCGAGGATAGTCTGCTAAATCCGACACAAAAGTATCTGTCACTTGCGTATTGCTTAATTTCAAAATAACCAATTGTTCTTTAATAACATTAATTTCGTTCAAGTCTTTTTCGCTAATTTTCTTGGCATTAATCGCATTGATCTCCAAAAAGGCTTGATCTTTGAAAACGGGCAACACCAATAATTTCATTTGCAGCAATTGTTGGATATCTGACTCATCCGCTGGATCTATTTTTTCCATTAAAACCGGAGAAATATAGGGGGCACTCTCGCCCTCTCCAGAACTATATTTGGCCAAAATACCCTTTACTTTGGCATCCATATCCATGGCTTTTACCTTTTTTTTGAAATCGGCTCCGCCTTGAATCCACCAATGTAGAATGGCAATTTCACTCTCCGTCATTGCTGTTTTTCCTTTCGGTGGCATGTGGTGTTCGTCACTTACTTCCAACAATAAACGCTTGATCATTTCACTTTTTGCGGGATCTCCTGCTTGTACAATCGCACCATTTTCTCCGCCTTTCAGTAAAAAGTCGGGACTATCCATTCTTAGTTTACCTTTTTGCTTTTCCGCATTGTGGCAAGCCCAACATTTTTGTTTCAACATAGGTTGAACCAAATCTTGGTACACCAAAGCTTCATTGATATTGGCAATTTTAATAACAGCGCTAGTTCCCCCTTCAGGCCCTATGACTTTTTCAGGCAATCCGAACCAATCTCTATATGGAGAAGGCAAATACTGAGTTAGATAATCGGAGCCATGGGTTAAATTACCCCCTAAATGTCCAGTTAAAGTGATTAAAACCAAAGCGATGGAAAGAGATGGTGCAAACAATTTCCGCATGGTCGCATCTTTGGACCAGCTATTAGATGTATAGGCCAAAAAGAAAGAAACAATCGCCACTGAAATGCCTAAGTATTGATGTAAAAACAAGGTTTCTTCCTCATATTCGCCAGACTGAGAAAGGGCATAACCCATTGCACAAGAAAATACTGCGGTAATCCCTGCCCATAAGAAGAAAGGAGCAAAAGCCTTTTGCTTGGCCTCCGCCTCTTTCTTTTTAGAGAAAAAATACATCAATCCCACCAATACCAACATACCAATTGGTAAGTGTACCAAGACCGGGTGAAAATGACCAAAAAATAACATCCAATCCGAACTCATTAGTTTATTTAACACAAAGACACAAAGTGCCTAATACATGTATTTTACTCATTTCTCTTTTCTTACTTCGAATTAAGAATGTAGAATTAAGAATGTAGAATAAAGAATTAAAAACATACATCATACTTTATACATCATACATCATTTTCAATTCTCTTTTCTCTTCATCAGATTCTCTCCAATTTAATTGGATAAGTTTTTTGACTTGCCCATTGTGGAACATATATGTTGTGATCTGAGTCAGCGTAAACATCATGTGGGTGAATAAAGACTTTGTTTTCATCGTCCTTGTATTGACGTTGTAAAACACCATTTTTATAAATAGGTTCAGAGCCCCCCAAAGTGGATACCGCTTTCATGTCTTTGTCCAAAATTTGTACATAACCTGATCCAGCCCAAGAGCCGTCTGAGCTACGGAAACAAGCGGCCAAAATATTTTCACCATGTAGCACAGGGCGACAAATAAATGAACCTGGATAGTGGTAACGAGTAATGAATTTACCATCCAAAGTATAACGCTTCAAGCTATTATTCACTCGGTCAGTAACTAAAAGTGTCCAATTATTGGCATCTCTGGTATCTACCAAGACACCGTGGCAACAATTGAATTTATCATCTGCATATTCAGCCGTTTTTCCACCAAAATGGCGAATGTATCTTCCTTTAGAATCGTATTGAATAACATAATTGGCACCATATCCATCGGCCACATAGATGTCACCGTTTTTTGGATTTACTGCAGTTTCAGTTGGCACAAATTGATTCGGAGAATCGTACACACCCGTTTCTTTCGGGTATTCAATTTTAAAAATTTCTTTACCTTTCAAATCGGTTTTAATGACTTGATGGCGAGTATTATCACAAATCAACAAAAATTGCTCCGCTCCTTCATTCAAGATGGTTAGACCATGCGCACCAGGGTAAGAATGTCCCCAAGAATCCAACAATTTACCTGATTTATCGTAAATCAAGATATTATTTTTGGTTTCATTCGTTGCCAAAAACAAACGTCCTTTGGCATCTTCTACCATTTCATGGCAGTCGTTCACTGGATTTTTTCCAGCATCTAAAATTCCCCAATTGGGAACTACTTTGTATTTGAAATTATTGTGTCCTAAGACAATTTCACCTGGTTTGGGAGCCATTTTTTTCATAGAAGTTGTAGGTAAGAGGCCAGCGCCGATTAAGAGGGAACTTGATTTAATAAAATCACGTCTTTGCAAATGTTCGTTCATAGTTATAGGTTTATTTCAAATCATACATCATACATCATACATCTTACATCATACATCCATAATCGCTCTACCCTTCGTTTCAGGAAGGTAAATAACTCCTACAATCACCGTAATGGCGGCTAAAGTTATGGGGTAAAAAATTCCTGAAAAATTAGAATGCGTAACTGCTCCTAACCAAGTGGCTACAAAGGGAGCACATCCACCAAATACGCCATTGGCGAAATGGTAAGGAATGGACAAGGAGGTATATCTAATTTTGGTAGGGAATAATTCAACTAAAAATGCCGCAATGGGCCCATAGGCCATGGCCGCAAAAGTAACCAAAAGCATACAAATAAAGGCTAATTTGCATTGACCATAAAAAGTTAAATGAACGGCATCGTTAATAAGTGTTCCTTCTTGATCAACAATAATCGACATCCATGAGAACAAAGGATAATAGCAAATAGCGGCCAATGCCATTCCGCCTAACATCACAACTTTTCTTCCTATACGGTCTGACAATGCACCAAAAACCACAAAAAGCGGTGTTCCTACTACTAATGAGGCTGCAATCACCAAATTAGTTGTTGTGAAATCCACCTTCAATATCTTATTAATAAAAATTTGCGCATAAAATTGACCCGTATGCCAAACAACACCTTGGCCCACAATGGCACCAAACATGGCTATCAACATCAAACGCCGATTGGATTTACTCGCGAAAGCTTCACGTAATGGATTGGTAGACAAGCGACCTTCTTTTTTTAATTTTTCAAATAAGGGCGACTCGTGCATATTTTTACGAATGAAATAAGAAACGATGACCAAAATTCCAGAAAGTGCAAATGGTATTCTCCAGCCCCAGTCTTTGAATTCTGCTTCGCCAATCATTTTTTGACAAACCAGAACCACCACAATAGAAACAAAAAAGCCTAAAGTGGCCGTTGTTTGTATATATGCGGTATATTTCCCGCGATGTGCATCAGGTGCATATTCTGCCACGTAAGTTGCCGCGCCACCATACTCGCCCCCCAAGGCCAAGCCTTGAATAATTCTCAATAATAGTAAAATGGCAGGAGCCACCAAACCAATTTTGGTATAACTAGGGATAAAAGCAATAGCAAAAGTAGAGCCCCCCATTAAGATAAGGGTTAATAAAAAGGTGTATTTTCGCCCAATACGATCACCTAAGCGGCCAAAAATGACTCCGCCAAAGGGTCTTGCAATAAAACCTGCTCCGAAAGCAGCTAAGGTGGAGATGAAAGCAGCGGTGGGGTCTTCTTTTGGGAAAAAGGATAAAGAGATGATGGCTGAAAGACTACCAAAAATATAAAAATCGTACCATTCTATGACTGTTCCTACAGAAGAGGCAAGGATTACTTGCCAAAGTTTTTTAATAGGAATTTTATTGTTATCGAATTCTGGATTCGAAGTATTCATAATTACTGCTGTTTTTGTTTGAAATTAATAACAGGATTTAAAAAATCCTAATATTTATTAAAATTAGCTAAATTAGCCGAAATATTCCTCTAAATCTTTTTAAATGCAAGCAAATTTACTTTCGACCCTTGTTTTACCCTTTGCTTTAGCCATCATAATGATGGGCTTGGGCCTTTCCTTACAATTGGAAGATTTTAAGCGCATCATTCGATATCCCAAGGCAATGATCATTGGTCTTTTATGCCAAATGTTATTACTTCCAGCCATCTGTTTCTTAATCGCCAAAGGCTTTGCTTTGAGTCCTGAATTATCCGTTGGATTGATGTTAATTGCAGCAGCTCCGGGTGGTCCTTCAGCCAATTTATATAGTCATATAGCCAAAGGAGACGTTGCCTTAAATGTTTCATTAACAGCGATAAATAGCCTATTATCTGTCTTTTCTATAGCGATCATCAGTAATTTTGCCATGCAACAATTCATGGAAACGAATCAGGTGGTACCACTTCAATTTGGAAAGGTAGTAGAAGTTTGCATGATTGTTCTTATTCCAATCGGTTTGGGAATGACCATTCGAAATTTTGCAAAAAATTTGGCTCAAACATTAGACAAGCCCGTCAAAATTGGCTCAGCTATATTTTTGGCAACTGCCATTATTTTAACAGGTTTACAAGAAAGGGATCATATCTTCCATGATTTAATGGAAGTGGGATTTCCTGCATTATTGTTCAATTTGTTGTGTTTGGGATTGGGTTATTGGGTACCTAGGCTCTTTCAATTACCCAAGGCACAAGCCATTGCAATTGGAATGGAAATTGGTATTCACAATGGAACCTTGGCGATATTCATTGCCTTGACAGTCATTGGCAACAGCACCATGGCTATTCCTGCGGTGATTTATAGTTTAATCATGTTTCTTACTGCTGCGGTTTTCGGGGCAATGGTGAATAGAGGTTAGAATGTAGAATTAAGAATGTAGAATGTAGAATTTAGAATTAAGAATTAAGGGTTAAGAATTTTAAAATTTGATGGGTTTGGCCTAAAATGGGGAAAAATGAAAAAAACGGGAATAGAGAAAAGAAAATCATTAGGTATTCTAAATGCATAATTCTACATTCTTAATTCTTAATTCTACATTCTTAATTCTTAATTCTACATTCTTAATTCTTAATTCTACATTCTTAATTCTTAATTCTACATTCTTAATTCTTAATTCTACATTCTTCACTCTATCGGTTGATTTTTTTCATCAACGATGATGAAAATATCTTCCTTTGGTTTTTTCATTAAGTATTTTTCTCTAGCAAATTTTTCTAGAAGAGCAGGATTACCCATCATAACTCTTTTTTCTCTTTCAAGTTCCTTGAGTTTTTGTTGGTAGTATTTTTTTTCTGCTTTCAATTCTCGAAGTTCATTCCATAGACGGAACTGAACGGTAATGTCATTAGAGTCTATAAACAACATCCAAAATAAAGCAATTGCACTGGTGATCGCAAAAAATCGATATTTACCCAGAAACAATTGCTTTTCCTTAGTCATTGGTCAATTAGAAATTCAATCCTGGAAAATATGCATTCGCACCTAATTCTTCCTCAATACGAAGTAATTGATTGTATTTCGCCATACGGTCAGAACGAGAAGCTGAACCTGTTTTGATTTGACCTGTATTTAAAGCTACAGCTAAATCTGCGATGGTTGCATCTTCTGTTTCTCCTGAACGGTGAGACATGATGTTTTTGTATGAATTACGTTTTGCTAAATTTACGGTATCGATGGTTTCAGTCAATGAACCAATTTGGTTAACTTTTACTAAAACGGCATTGGCAACACCCTTTTCAATACCTTGTTGTAAACGCTTCACGTTTGTTACGAATAAATCGTCACCCACTAATTGACACTTAGAACCGATCAATTTAGTTTGCTCAGCCCAACCTGCCCAATCGTCTTCAGCCATTCCGTCTTCAATAGAGATAATTGGATATTTATCTGCCCAAGTCTTCCAATAAGCAGCCATCTCCATCGAGTTCAATTGCTTACCATCCGATTTTTTGAAGGTATATAATCCTGTTTTCTCATCATAGAATTCAGAAGCAGCGGCATCCATCGCGATGAAAATTTCTTCTCCTGGCTTGTAACCTGCTTTTTCGATTGATTGTAAAACGATTTCGATTGCCTCTTCGTTGGATTTGATGTTGGGTGCAAAACCACCTTCATCACCTACGTTTGTTGAATATCCTTTGCTTTTCAACACACCTTTCAATGCATGAAAAACTTCTGTACCCATACGCAAAGCTTGAGAAAAACTTTCTGCTTTTACAGGCATAACCATGAATTCTTGGAAATCGATTGAGTTGTCTGCATGAGAACCACCGTTTAGGATGTTCATCATTGGAACGGGAAGTGTGTTAGCATTTACACCACCAATGTAACGATATAAAGGTAATCCTGCTTCTTGCGCTGCGGCTTTCGCAACTGCCATAGAAACTCCTAAAATAGCATTCGCTCCTAATTTACCTTTGTTGGGAGTACCATCAATTTCAATCATTAAACGGTCAATCATGTTTTGCTCAGAAACCTCTAAGCCCCATAATTCTTCAGCGATACTTGTATTTACATTTTCAACGGCTTTTAAAACCCCTTTCCCCACGTAAACAGATTTGTCATCATCACGTAGTTCTACGGCCTCGTGAATACCGGTTGAAGCTCCAGAAGGAACGGCAGCTCTACCAAAAGCCCCATCTTCCGTTTTAATATCTACTTCAATGGTTGGGTTTCCACGTGAATCTAAAATTTGTCTTGCGTGAACGTACTGTATTGCACTCATCTTCTTATTGTTATTGTGAATAAATTGATTACGAAACTATTTGCTTAAATTGCCCTGCAAAATAACGGAAAAAATAGAAGATTTCCTTGTATATTCCTGTTAGCAATTTGTTAAATACCTGATTTTAAGCCAAATAGTTATGAAAAATTTGCCAAAAGTATTAATTCTAGGATTATTCTTCTGTTCTATAGGATATAGTTCAGTAGCACAAGTAGAAGAAGTGGATGGTTTTGAACAAAAAATAAAATCAACTCCCAATGCTCTTTTGCTAGACGTAAGAACCTCTGGTGAATTTGGTGGAGGACATTTGCCGAATGCCAAAAACATTGATTTTCGTTCTCCAGATTTTGCGAGTCAAATTAAATCCTTAGACAAAACAAAACCTGTGTTAATTTACTGTTTATCGGGTGGGCGGTCTGCGCAAGCAGCAGAATTGATGCGAAAAGAAGGATTTGCAGTTACGGAAATGAAAGGTGGATACTTGAAATGGACAACAAAAATGAAACCTTTGGAAGGTGTACCGACGGTCAAACATGATCAAGCTTGGGATAAAGCTGCGTTTGATAAGGTTATTGCCAAAGAAGGCGCTGTAGTAGTTGATTTTTTTGCCAAATGGTGTGCTCCCTGCATTAAAATGATGCCTACGGTCGACAAATTAGCAAAAGATTACGAAGGTAAAGTAACTGTTTTGAAAGTGGAAGCAGATGGGAATCAAGCCATATTACAAGCCTACGGAGTGGACGAAATACCAGGGTTTTTAGTTTTTCAAAAAGGAAAATTAGTCATAAAAACTTCGGGTTTTAGGGAAGAAGCACAGTTAAAAGAATTATTTGATACCAGTATCAAATAATAGAACTTTGATTTGCTCTCCAAGCAATCCATTTCTACATTTACAAAACCTATTTTTAAACTTATAAGTAAAAGCGTCTCCCAAAGGCGCTGAAAAAGCTATGGAATATCGCAAATTAGGCAAAACCAATGAGCTCATCTCTGTTTTGGGCTTTGGTGCTTCTCCCTTAGGTAACGTTTTCGATGTAGTCGACGAACAAGAAGGAATCAATACCGTACATTATGCCATAGACCATGGAGTGAACTTCTTTGATGTATCCCCTTTTTATGGCATTACTTTGGCAGAAACCCGATTAGGTAAAGCGCTCCAAGGTAAAAGAAAAGATGTTTTTCTAGCCACCAAATGCGGTCGCTACGATCTGCAATCCTTTGATTTTTCTTCCCAACGAATCATGTCCAGCATCGATGAATCCTTGCAACGGTTACAAACCGATTATGTGGATTTATTCCAACTACACGACATTGAATTTGTTTCTAAAGAACAAATATTGAACGAGGCCATGCCAGCGATTGAAAAAATCAAGGCATCAGGCAAAGCAAGATTCATTGGAATAACCGGACTGCCCGTTCGGTATTTGGCAGAAATAGCCAGACAGGTAGAATTAGACACTGTTCTTTCTTGGGCACATTACAATTTGCTACAAGACGAAATCAATGACGAATTAGTCCCCCTTTCCAAAGAAAAAGGCTTCGGACTGATGAATGCCGCACCTTTGATGCAACGCATTTTATCCGATGCCGCTCTTCCCGAATGGCACAATGCCCCCAAAGAAATGTTGGCCATTCAGCCTGTATTATTGGGGATTTGCCAAAAATACAACGTTCGTTTAAGTGACGTAGCCATGCGTTTTGCCATGGATCATCTAGATATTGCCACCACAATTGTAGGCATGTGCCGAATGAATTCCATTCAAAAAAACATTGAATCGGTTGAATTTAAAATCCCAGAAGGACTTTTAGAAGAATTAGCCATAGCCATTGCACCGATCAAAAATTTGATGTGGTTTGAAGGACAAGCCGAAAACAATATTCCTAAAAAATAAAATGAAAGCATTATTTCTTACCCAAATTGGCCAAACAGAAATTTGCGAAATTGAAAAGCCTATTCCTGGCCCAGAAGAGGTATTAGTTAAAATTGGAATGGTGGGATTTTGCGGTGGCGATTTAAATGGTTTCAAAGGTTTGTTTGAATTACAGGAATACCCCAATGTCTTAGGACATGAGGTAGGTGGAACGATCGAAGAAATGGGAGCCTCCGTTCCAGACCATTTTCAAATAGGACAATTAGTAACCGTTTATCCTTATCAAAATTGTGGAAAATGCATTTCTTGTCGCAAAGGCCGCAGAAATGCTTGTCAAGACAACAAGACCATGGGTGTAAGACGCCCAGGAGCCATGACCCATTATATTGCCATTCATTGGCAAGATTTATTCATCTCTGCTCAACTTTCTTTGAAAGAATTAGCGCTTGTAGAACCATTAACCGTTGGTTTCCATGCAGCTGCTAGAGGTCGAGTAAGTAAGCAAGACAAGGTAGCAGTTATTGGCTGCGGGATTGTTGGATTAGGTGCCATTGCTTCTGCAGTCAATCGAGGGGCGGAAGTCATTGCCATTGATATCGATGATTCCAAAATGGAAATTGCCAAAAATATTGGGGTGGCTCACACAATTAATACCTCCAAAGAAGATTTGCATGAAGCCCTTACTCGTATAACAGACGGAGATGGGCCTGATGTGATCATTGAAGCCGTGGGAAATGCCATGACCTACCGTGCTGCAGTAGAAGAAGTGGCTTATACCGGTCGTGTAGTTTGCATTGGTTATGCGAAATCGGCCGTTGAATTCAATACCGGTGTATTTGTCCGCAAAGAAATTGAAATTTTAGGATCCCGAAATTGCACGGATGAATTTCCAGAAGTGATGGATTATTTGGCCACCGGTAAATTCCCTGTGGACCAAGTTGTTTCTAAAATTGTTTCTTTAGAAATGGCAGGAGAAGCCTTGGCCGATTGGGCTACCAATCCCAAAGGTATTACCAAAATCATGGTCGATTTTAATGCATAACCTTATGATTCAATCTTGTGCAACGATTGCTTTAGTACCTGAAATCAAGACTGGACCTTGGATATATTGGCACGATTTGCCCTCGAGTCTAGCGCATGCCTCCTCCCTCGGTTTTGATGCGGTCGAGTTATTTACAGCTTCTCATGATACTTTGGATATCAATGAAACCAAAGGATTGTTAGAGAAATATCAACTCAAGATAGCAGCGGTTGGAACTGGAGCGGGGAAAGTCATTCATGGACTTACACTGACAGACCCAGACGAATCTATCAGAAAAAAAGCCATTGAATTTATTCATGAAATGATTTCCATGGGTGCCGAGTTCAATGCCCCTGTAATCATTGGATCTATGCAAGGAAATGTTCCAGCTGGTGTGGAAAAAAGACAAGCCTTAGCTTGGTTAGCAGAAGGTTTAGGTAGCTTGGGAAATCATGCTGGTTCTTTAGGAGTAAAATTAATCTACGAGCCACTGAATCGATATGAAACCAATTTAATTAACACCTTGGAAGATGGCGCGCAATTTTTACAAAGCCATCAAATCCAACATGTGGGACTATTGGCTGATTTATTTCACATGAATATTGAGGAAGCGGACATGGCATCCAGTATTACAAAAGCCAAGGATTTTATTATTCATGTGCATTTCGCAGATAGCAACAGAAGGCCCGTGGGAAATGGCCATTCAGATTTAATAGAAGTGGCCAAAGCATTGAAAGAAATGAATTACCAAGGATATGTGTCGGCAGAGGCCTTCCCTTGGCCCAATTCGCAGGCAGCGGCGAGTCAAACAATCGAATCTTTTACACATTATTTTAAACCATAAATTATGCAACGTTTTTGTTTAGCCTTGGATTTAGTGGATGATCCAGAATTGATCAAAGAATATGAGCAGTACCATGCCAAAGGAAATGCGTGGCCAGAGGTTACGCAACATGACATTGATGCTGGTGTTTTAAACATTGAAATATTCAGAACAGGTAATCGCATGTTCATGATCCTAGAAACAGATGATGCCTTTAACTTTGAAACGAAAGCAGCTTTTGATGCAACAAACCCCAAAATAGCGGAATGGGAAAAATTAATGTGGAAATTCCAACAACCTTTGCCTTGGGCTAAAACAGGTGAGAAATGGATTTTGATGGATCGGATATTTAAATCCTAGCACATAGACCCCATTTCTAATACGCTAATTTTTAATACCTTAGCGCGGATTTAAACCTATTACCTTGAAAAATATATTCTATCGATTGCAGGTAGCCTGCCTTTACGTACGGATTTTTGCGTTGATACGTTATCTAAGAATTATTTCTCCGAATAAAACATTCATTGGTATTTCGATGGATGGAGATTACGGTGACATCATTGCTTCAGAACCCATTCTAGCTGCGCTAAAAACAAAATTTGGCAATGTTCATATTACGTGGATTGCCTCCGCCAATTATCGCCCTCTTTTGGAATATCACCCCCTTATCAATCGATTCATCGAATTAAAATATACGTTATTAAGTCATTTATTGATCCAATCCAACCCCTTCCATCACCATTATTCGCTCCATTTAAGTGGTTTCAGAACAGACGCCATCACAGAAACGGTCATCATTAATCCCCGCGCAGATGCGCTCGGTATCAGCTTGTCGAATTATTATCTCAAATACAATTTATTGGAAGTCGCTTCCCAATTGGCAGATTTGGGTTTACTCAAAGGACAACCGCATTTGTATGTGGACACAGAAAACATTGAACTTCCTTTCAATGCCCCATATTGGGTCATTCATTGTAAATCGAATATGGGTTGGCGAGATTGGACAGATGAAAAATGGATGGAATTATTGGGTTTAATTATTGAAAAATGGGGAGTCCATGTTGTAGAAATTGGCAGAGTCAATCCTTTACCATTTGAACATCCTAAATACAAAAGTGTTGTTGGAAAAACTTCTATAATGACCATGATGAAATTCATCCAAAAAGCAGAATTTTTCATCGGTTTAGATTCCGGTCCTACTCACATGGCAAATGCATTTCAAATTCCAGGACTTGTCTTATGTGGCGAATTCTCTTATTTCAAAACATATATGCCTTACTCAGGTTTTTACCAAGATCAAGAAAAAACCAAGGTAATGTTTAATACCAAAGGTACCGCCAATGGATTATCTTTGGAAGAAGTTTGGGCAGAAGTTCAACGCTTGTACGAATTATCCAACTCTTAGCTCTAACCCAATGAAAAGAAATGTGCTTGTATTGAGTTTATTTTTCGCCATTCTTTTTTTTTCCTTTCAAAAAAACGATTGGCCGGAATATTTGGGAGGATCGGATAGGAATCATTTTTCTCGATTGAATCAAATCAATAAAGAGAATGTAAAAAACTTGGACATTGCTTGGACCTACTCCATGCCTGATTCTGGGCAAATGCAATCGAATCCTATCATTATAAAAGGCGTCCTTTATGGTATAAGTGCAGGAGTTCAAGCCTTCGCATTGGATGCAGCAACAGGCAAAGAACTTTGGAGATTTGGTGACCCTCTAAAAAATTGGGCAAGCACGAGTAGAGGAGTGAGTTATTGGACAAATGGAACAGAAGAACGTATTTTATTCACCGCAGGCCACAATTTATGGGCATTGAATGCCAAAACAGGTGAAGCCATTTTATCCTTCGGTGAAAATGGTAAAGTCGATTTACATACCGGTTTGCCTACCATTGCTCAAACTAAATTTATCATTTCTAATACTCCCGGCACTATTTTTCAAGATTTAATCATCCTGCCTGTCCGATTGTCTGAAGGCGCAGATGCCGCACCAGGTGATATTCGTGCGTTTAACGTTCTGACAGGCAAATTGGCATGGACCTTCCATACGATACCTTATCCTGGGGAATATGGCTATAAGACTTTTTCCAAAAATGCATATAAAAATGAATTTGTCGGAGCGGCCAATAACTGGGCTGGAATGGCAGTGGATAATAAAAGAGGCATTTTGTTTGTCCCAACAGGTTCAGCGGGATTTGATTTTTGGGGAGGAAACAGAAAAGGAACAAACTTGTTTGCCAATTGCCTTTTGGCACTAGATGCCAAAACAGGCAAACGCTTGTGGCATTTTCAAACAACCCATCATGACATTTGGGATCGGGATTTACCCGCTCCGCCCAATTTGATACAAGTTAAAAAGAACGGAAAAATCATCGATGCGGTGGCACAAGTCACCAAGCAAGGATTCGTATTTGTCTTTGATCGAGTGACGGGGAAACCACTTTTCCCAATCATTGAAAAAAGAGTAGGCAAATCGAATCTAAAGGGAGAAGTTAGTTGGCCAACCCAACCCTTCCCTTTATTACCAAAACCTTATGCTCGACTTTCTAATGAAATCAAAGCCAATGACATTAATCCCTATTCGGAGAACAAAGAACAATTAAAAAATCAATTAGCAAATCTAAAGAAAGACTGGTACGATGCCCCAAGTTTAGAGGGGACCTTGATTTTACCTGGCTTTGATGGTGGTGCAGAGTGGGGAGGCGCGGGTGCAAATCCGGATAAAGGGATCTTGTACGTCAACAGCAATGAAATGGCTTGGATACAAACCATGGTTCCCACCATATCTTCAAAGAAGCTACAAAGCAATGGAGAAAAAGCCTATCGGCAATATTGCATGACTTGCCACGGAGAAGAAAGAAAGGGAAATACCCTTAGCGGCTATCCCAATTTAGTAGACATCATCAAAAGAAAAAACAAAACATTTTTGAAACAAATCATTGCGCAAGGAAAAGGCATGATGCCAGGATTTAGTCATCTAAGTAAAGAAGAGCAAGCGAATATTTTGAATTTTATCAGTGATGAGGTTCCTAAAGAAGTGCTTTCCAATGAATTGGTTAAAGGACCACAAATTCCCTATCGTATGACTGGTTATAATAAATTTTTGGATAACAAAGGATTGCCAGCTATCAGTCCCCCATGGGGCACATTGAATGCCATTGATTTGAATACAGGAAAATATGTGTGGAAAATTCCATTTGGAGAAGAGCCCTTGCTGGCTGAAAAAGGCATATATGACACAGGTGTGGAGAATTATGGAGGACCTGTTATCACATCCAACGGTTTAATTTTCATAGCTGCCACCAAAGATGGCTATTTCAGGGTTTTTGATGCAGATAATGGTTCTCTTTTATGGAAAACGAAATTGCCTGCCGCTGGATTTGCGACTCCAGCTACCTACATGGTCAATGGAAAACAATACGTGGTGATTGCTTGTGGCGGGACCAAATTAGGAACCCCGAAAGGAAACAAGTACGTTGCTTTTGCCTTGAAGAATTAGTTACAGGAAATTGTTTTTAACATTAAGAAAATAAGAGGGATTAAGATGAAATTCCCTTTTCTATTTTCTATTTTCTATTTTCTATTTTCTATTTTCTATTTTCTCTCCACCCGTTTTCTCTTTTCCCATTTTCTCTCTTCCATTGCCTGAACAATTTATTTATATATTTTTTAAACATTAAATTATTAATTACAACCGCCAATTTCTGCCAAAAATACTGTTCCACTTTCAGCTTTGAAACCTGGATTGAGTTCGATAGCTTTTGCCCTGTAAATAACATTTGCTGTGCCAGTTAGCTTGTTTGTAGCCGTTATTTTTCCAGCTGAGCTAGAAGCCGCATTTTGGTACGTTCCTGATACATAATCATCTGAAGGACTTACCAGTGTAACTTCGTTTTGACATGGAAAAATTACAGTTAATGTTCCTGTTGCACTTATACTTCCACAACCACCCATCAATGGAATACTGTAATTAAATGTTCCAGTCGCTATGGAGGTACCACTGATGGTAAGGGTATTATTTGCCCAGGTAGCAGAAACGCCTGCCGGCAAACCTGTTGGCGTACCCATGCCAGTTGCTCCTGTAGTGTTGAATGTGAGATTAGTGATGGCTTTATTGACGTATACTGTTGGTGCGGAGGACGCTGCACTAACCGTATTGTTTGGTATCGACGCAACAGAAATGGCTGCTGATGTACTTGAACAACCATTGCCATTGGTTACCTGCACCGTATAGCTGCCTGCCGTTGTTGCCGCATAAGTAGAAGCATTCGCATTGCCAATGCTACTGCCACCGATATACCATTGATAAGATGAAATGCCTACATTAAAGAAGCTCAACTCAAGAGGGCTAGTAGTGCTATCCATTAAGGAATAATAGCCCAATTCACCATAGTAATTATATCCCGTTACCCACACGGTGCGGTCATTCTTTAAAAATAAGGAATGATTAGCTCCCCCTGCAATGGCAGATATGCCACTTAGTCCGCTCACTTGAATAGGGGTGACACTATTTATAATCGTACCATCGCCCAATTGACCATAG
>Ga0114962_10000356_pt1 | contig 39933 bp, 30 predicted proteins | sample C_130820_MF_Meta_FD_87017 | JGI IMG/M metagenome (GOLD analysis project Ga0114962, IMG submission 87017) | Freshwater microbial communities from Lake Croche, Canada to study carbon cycling - C_130820_MF_MetaG | ecosystem: Environmental > Aquatic > Freshwater > Lake | place: Lake Croche, Canada...
AGGGAGAGTCCAGTTGGAAGCTCAGGGCTAACAGAATACTCAGTGACTCGACCACCAGATGTGTTGATGGTGTACCCACTGATAGCAACGTTGTTCACAGCGTTCTCGCTACTCTTACTTAGTGTGAAGGCAGGAGCTGAGAAAACTTCAAGTGAGAAAGTCTGTGAGCTTGTGCCAGCAACGTTGCTTGCGGAAACTGTGTATTCAACTTTCAGTTGAGCAGCAGTTGGAGTTCCACTGAGGGAACCGTTGGTTGAATCAAAAACTAAGCCAGCAGGAACTGAAGGAGAGATTGAGAAACCAGTAGGGGTTCCGTAGGAGGCGTCGAGTGCGAGGGTATAACTCGTGAATGGTAGTCCTACTATCGCAGATTCACTGCTAGGGGACAGCGACATCAATGGAGAACTGAATACACCGAGTGAGAATGTGTGACTGTCAGAACCTGCAACGTTTGCCCCTGTGATTGTGTAAACAACGGGAGCTTGGTCAGTAGTTGGAGCACCTGAAATCAATCCTGTCTGAGTGTCAAGTGTAAGTCCTGTAGGGAGCTCAGGGCTTACTGAGTATTCAGTGATTCTTCCGGCTGTTGAGTTGATGAGATATCCAGAGACTTCTGAACCATTTATAGCTTCCTCGCTTGAGCTGGTAAGTGTGAACTGCGGTGCTTCAAAAACTTCAAGACTGAAGTCCTTAGAAGATGTTCCAGCTTCATTGGTTGCTGTGATCGTGAATGTTATTAGTGCTTGAACAGCGTCTGCGATTCCAGATAGAAGTCCAGTTGCGGTGTCAAAACTTAGCCAAGAAGGAAGTGTCGGACTGATTGAGTATGAATCAACGATTCCACCCACGCTGTATAGGTTGAAGCCAACAAGTGAACTACCGATTGCTAGCTCTTCTGAAGTACTAGAGATTGCGAATACTGGAGGTAGGACAATTTGAATCCGATAAGCGAAGTTTGAAGTTCCACCTGGGTTTCTTGCAGTGAATGTGTAGAGCTCGTTGGATTCGATGTAAGAGTCAGGTGTGCCAGTAACTTCTCCAGTGCTCTGGTCAAGGCTTAGACCATGAGGAAGTTCTGGGAATACTGACCAGGCTGCAATTCTGTCGCCAACATTGCTGACAGTGAAGCCTGAAACTGGGGAACCAACTGCTAGCTTCTCAGTATTTGAGTTCGCACTATAGGCAATCGGGTTCTTGGGAGTCATTGACACAGATGGCGCATCAGAAATTTCGATACTGAACGGCTTGGACATTGTGCCTGCGATGTTGGTTGCAGTCAATGTGTAATTTGTCTTGGGCATGCTTGAAGAAGCAGTGCCGCTCAATTTGAATGTCTTGGGATCGAAGGTGATTCCTTCTGGAAGCGCTGGGGTGATTGTGACATTGCTTATCAGTCCACCTTCAGAGATCAACCAAGGAGAATCGATCGTCGCACCCTTTCCAAGCCAAGCATCAGAATAGAAACCGAAGAAGCCAACCCTAAAGCTTGGTGCAGCCAAAATCTCTAGAGTCAGTGTGGTCTTGAAAGATCCACCTACATTCTTGGCAGTGATTGTGAATTTTCTTTTTGCGTATGCCGCTGCAGCTTTTCCACTTATCTTGCCTGTTTTTGAACTGAACTTTAGGCCGGAAGGAAGTGAAGGCGAGATTGAATACGAATACACTCTGCCACCGCTGTTTTTGATGCTGTATGGCTTGAAAAGTGTGTTAGGTGACACTAGGAAGTTTGTCTTGGAGAGTTTCACTGAAGGTTTGGCCACGATTTCAATCGTGATTTTCTTAGTGCTTGTTCCGCTTATGTTGGTAGCTGATAATAGGTAGCTTCGCTTTGGTTGAGCAAGAGCTGGCTTTCCAGAAATCTTTCCGGTTGAGGTGTTCAGTGTTAAGCCTTTAGGTAACTCTGGGCTGATTCTGTATTCAGTTGCTGCACCACCTGTGTTCTTCAGACCTGTGGCTTTCATGCGAAGGTTTAGCCCTAGATCTAGTGAACCTGCATTCAGGATTGGAATACGAATGACCTGGATTGCAATCGTTTGTGAGAATGAACCGCTGGCGTTACGAGCTGTGACTTTGTATGACTTAGTCTTCTGCCAAAAACTTGGCCTACCTGAAATTTCTCCAGTAGAGGTGTTTAAACGCAAGCCTCTAGGAAGGGCAGGGCTAACGCTATACGAACGAATTGCGCCGCCTGTACTACTAGCAGAAGCAACAGTGGTGCTAACTGAAGTGCTCAGAACTGCTTTTCTAGTGCTGATCGTAAATCTTGGTTTAGCCAGGGGAGTAGCAGTAGGCGAAGGGGTGGGTGCGAGATGAGGTGTTGGAACAAAGTTGCCCTGAGCGGGTTTGGTTTCAACAACTGATTGACCAGCTGCGTAGCTGGAGTTAGTCGAGATGGATAAGGTCAGTGCAAGGCTAAGCAGGGCAACAGAGATTTTTCGCATTCTGCGATGATATACAAAAAGCGTCGACCATGTGATGTCTATATACGGTCGTATATGGTTCCGTGTCGGGGGATTACCTAGATTGCTAGCTTGCAAGTGAAGGAGGTATTCCCCTCGGCGTTGAGGTCGATGCCCCACTTACCGTCGAGGCTTGAAACCCAAGTATCAATAATTGCTGTTCCAATTCCGAACGCTATCGCATCAACATCTACGGGTTTGCCATCGTTGCTGATTGTCAGGCGTACTGAGCTGTCTTCGACTATGAAATCAACTGTCGCGTTTTGAGCTCCACCATGAACAGTTGCGTTTAGGAGAACCTGTTCAACGATTCGGTAAATCGCAAGCCCAATGTGCTTTACCGAGGAGTACTCGATCTCTTGACTTTTTACAGTTACTTTCATTGAGGCTTTGTAGACATCAATGAGAGGTTCGACTAACGTTTCAAGACTCAGGACATCCAGGTTAGGAGATAGAGCTCTGCTTGCTTCTCTTATCTCAACCTTTCTCATCATTTCAAGTTCTTTCAAGATTGACTGAAATCTTCCTCTGGCGGCTTCTGGCAGTTCATTTATAGCCTCTCCAAGTTGGTGGTTGATGACGACCAATCCAGATTGAAGATTGTTGTGGAGGTATTTTGATACAAGCTGCCTGGTTTCTTCCTCCGACTCAATGATCTGAGCTCGCTGTTTCACTAGTTGTTGGACAAGGGCCTCTTTAGCAACTAACTCTCGATTCAATTGAATCGAGATGAGACTCCAGAAAAATTGTGTGGCTGTAAGCCCCACGAAGAGTTTCAAACCAGCGAAGGGGAAAGGTTGCAATGGATCAGGGACTAATGCTTTGAGGATTAGATAGTTCAGGACTGCCCAGAGCAGGTTAGAGATGTAAAAAATTATGAATCTGTTTAATGTTTTGCTTTGACTCGCAATTAGCCTCTGTGAGACTTTCAAACAGAGAAATGTGCAAGAAATGAGTAGAGCAACGCAGAGAAGTATTTTCAGACTTAGCTCTGGGGTCCATGTACCCCAAAGTGTCTGCTGCACGCGAGAAAAGAATATCGTTTGCAGAAGGAGCAGAGTGACGACGACGGGAAAGGTTTGGTACGTCCAAGGATTGCTCACCGCTAACTTCCAAATAACTAGCAATCCATCGGGGTTAGGTTTCTTAGTCATTACCTAGCCGACCCGAGTGAGCTTGAGCTCTTAAGTAGCGGAGCACAGCCGTTGTTCTTAGATCTGTACCCGGTTCTGGCGTTGGGACAAGAATTTTATAAATCTTGGTCAGTTCTGCTCTAACAGTTATTGGCGCAAGTTTTAGTGCAATCGCAGTTTTAGTCGTGTCATATCCCTGGCTCAGGTAGCCCATTATTTGAACCTGTTTAGGGCTAAGTGATTGCACCAATTCAGCGGGCATCTGTCGCATGGGTTCGTCAACTTCAACGTTGTGGCTCTTCCCAATTGCAGCATCTAGCAGGACTTGAGTGATGAACTTTCCATCCAAGTCCCCAGACTTGGCGATAGTTGACCACCCCATGTAATAGTCGCTTTTTGAACTAGGTCTAGCGCTCTCTGCGTATTGGGAGAAGAATACGATGCCAATTTCAGGGTTAATTCTTCTGATTTGGTGGGCTAGTTCGATACCAGACATACTGTCTGAGCCTAGGGAAATGTCGAGTAGGGCTGCTTGAAAGACCTGGCTGTCAAGCTTTGCCAAAGCGCTAATGCTGTCTGAAACGCAGACCAGTTGAAGTTCGGGTTGTTGTTCTAGGAGATTCGAAACAATTCCAAGAAGGGTTGGGTCATCTTCGACGTAGAGCACTCTTATTGTCTTCATGCCTGCCTTTGGCTTTCGCTTGTCATCGGATCCCTAGTACCTTTTGATTTTAGGGGAGCGCACTCTGTATCTGTCGCCTGCAAGCAAATGGAACCAAGGCGCACGTTTCGGTTCAATGGTTGCTGTGTATGTAATCGTTATCATATTGCGACCCGAAAACAGCCATAAAACAAACTTAAGCCCGCGTCTAGGTGTTATTTTCTTAGTAATTCGATTACATAAATCTTCGAAGAAATTAACCATCAACCTGGAGGCATTCAAATATGAATCGTCAAATCAAGCGGGCCCTAGGGACCGTAGCAGCACTAAGCCTTGGACTTGCGGGCTTCGTAGGAGCAGTAGCTCCTGCACACGCAGATGCAAGCACCACATTCAAGATCCACCTAAACGTGCCATCATCAGAGACTGAACAATGGAACATTTGGTACTGGGGACTAGCAGCTGATCTAAACAGCGACAAGGCAAACAACACTTTCGGTGATTCAACCGTTGGTGGTTTCACCTTCGACAGAACTCCTAACTTCTCTCACGATGATGCTTACGGTTCATACGCAGAATTCACCATTCCTGCATCTGTAACTGCACTTAACAACGTTATGCGCACAACAGAGTCATGGGACGGTCAAGAGGCAGTAGCCGAAGTTCCTGCAGATGGTGACACCCCAGCAGTACCTGCTGTTCCTGCCATCGCAGCTTCTGACAAGCCTTTTGGTGGTGACAACATCTTCCCAGCCGGTGAAAGTTGGTGGAACGTTGGAACTCAGAAGCGCGAATACCCAACTGACTACAAGGTTCACCTAAACATCCCTCTAAAGACCGCTTACGCACAGGGTTGGAACCTATACAGCTGGGGATCAGCTCCTCCTCTTCTAGTTAATTACAACTACACAGTTACAACCACTAAGAAGGTTGGTAAGAAGACTGTAACTAAGAAGACCAAGGTCTACCCATACAAGGGCAAGGTGCCTGCAGCTGAAGATCAAAACAACCACGGTTGGCCATTCGTTGGTGAAGACGCATACGGTGCTTACGCTATCGTTTCAGTCTTCCCTGCATATGCTGGTGGTGTTGGTCTGATACCTCGTCGTGGTGACTCAAGCAACCCATGGAGACTTCAGTCAGGTAACTTCGACGGTGACCACTCAAATGGTCTAGGCACAGCTACGGGAACTGACTTATACATCTCACTTGGAAGCGATGAGTCTGCAAGTAAAGCTCCGGCTTTCGTAGGTCGTTACGGCGCAACCGCTAACTACGCAAACGGAATCTTGACTGTAACTCCGGTCAGACCTTCACATGCGAAGCTAAAGGGTGCATTCCCAACCAGCATCGTGGTAACTGCAAAGAAGGGTCCTACAAAGAAGACCTGTACTATTGCGACCACTGCTACGAAGACATCATTCGATGGTGCTTCATGGGGTCTAGCTGAGAGTTGCGACATCGCAATTGTCGCTGGTGACACTGCTGCTCCTTGGGAAATCTTTGTTCAGGCATCTTCATCAGGTGTAGGAACTGGACCAGGCGCAACTGATAAGGCGAACGCCAAGATTTCAATCGGCGGCTAGTCTTACCAAAAGATCCGATGGGCTGGGTCCTGTTTTCAGGACCCAGCCCTTCTTTTTAATGGTGTAATGGAAACGATTACATAACGAACCTTGATTCGCAACGACCAGCGAAAACAGGCGGAAATAGTATTGTCTTAGGTCAATAAAGGAAAATAGTGAAAAACAAGCAACTCAAGGGTTTCAAAAGATTATCTTTAGTTCTGGCAACGATTGCAGGACTAACTCTGACTGGTGGAGTTGCGTCTGCGCCTGCACAAGCTGTTAATGGCTGCGCCACACCGATGTGTGCGCACTTGATCGTCCATTACAAGAGAACAGCTCCAACCAATTACAGCGATTATGGCCTATGGCTATGGGCATTCAAAGGTGTGAACCTACCTGAAACTAAAGTTCCTATCGGATTTAGCGCTTCCAGACTTGACACTAATGGCTTTGCGATCATTGACACTTACGTTCCTATTAGCGCTGGTGTGACTCAGCTTGGTCTGATTCCTCGAAAAATGAGCAGTTGGGACAAAGACGTAGATGCTGACCGAGTTGTTGATTTGAACGGAGATCACTTTGCGGAAATCTGGATTAAGCAGGGGGATACCTATTTGTATAAGGACTCAACCTATGTGATTCCTCCAGAAATCTGGGGAGCTTCCATCGAATCCTTCCGAACCATCAAAGTAACTTTGAGCAAAGCAAATGCGACAGCGGGACCAGGTTTCTCAATTACGGGAACCGACGCTCCAGAAATTCTCTCCGCGGAGAAAATAAAGGACCTGGGATCAGGTACTGGAGCTTACGCAAGCAACAAGCAGTGGCTAATAACTACCTCGAGCGATATCCCTCTCGGTTCAATTCTGACTGTCAACCACACGGATCCTGATCCAAATAGAGTTTACGGCTCAAGAAAAATAGTTGCTTCTGGTGTTTTTGCAAGCCAAGGCTTCATTGACGCTTTTACCTACACTGGTGATGATCTAGGTGCGACGTACACAGAAGCTAAAACTGATTTTAGAGTGTGGGCACCAACAGCTAGCGAAGTTGAATTGGCAACCTATTCATCAGCAACTCTTGCTGCGGACCAAGCAGTCGTTACGCCGATGACCAAGAGTGTCAATGGAACTTGGGTAGCTTCTCTGAATGGTAACAAGAACGGTCAAATTTACAACTACAGAGTAACCGTCGGTGGAAACACCGAAGAGGCTGTCGATCCTTACGCCAGGTCTGTGACCATGAACGGTAATCGTGGTGTGGTGTTGGATCTTTCCAAAACTAATCCAGCCGGTTGGGCGACTCAGGCTAAGCCAACCTTCTCAGGCAAATCTTCTGACGCTGTTATGTATGAATTGCACATACGCGATGCATCTAAAGATGCATCTAGCGGTGTGTCTGCTGCTAATCGTGGCAAGTATTTAGGTCTGGCACAACTGGGCACTTCAGTAAAAGTTGGTAAAAAGACCGGCACAACAGGCCTTAGTTATTTCAAAGAGCTTGGCGTAACTCACATCCAACTGCTTCCTTTCTACGACTACGCATCCGGCGGTTCGGAGGACTCACCTTCTTTCAACTGGGGTTACGATCCGAAGAACTTCAACTCTCCTGAGGGGCAGTATTCAAGTAATCCTGCAAACCCTGTGCTGCGGGTAAAGGAACTTAAGACCGCAATCCAGGCCATTCATAAAGCTGGTTTGCGCGTCACGATGGATGTTGTGTACGGACACGTTGCTAGCGCTACAGAATTTAGCGAGCAGCTAATTGTCCCTGGCTACTGGTTTAGACGTGATGCCAGCGGAATGTTGACTAATGGATCTGGTTGTGGAAACGATGTTGCCACTGAGCGTCCTATGGTTCGCAAGTTCATCGTCGATTCAATGAAGTATTGGACCAAAGAATACAAGCTGGATGGATTCCGTATTGACCAAATGGGATTGTGGGATGTTACAACTCTCAACGCAGTGAGGGCTGGAGTTTCAACTATTGAAAGTAAAGCAACAATTCTTGGTGAAGCTTGGAGTATGGGCCCATCAATTGGTGTGCCACAGGGAACTCAGGGTCAACTCGTCAACATGCGAGGTCTTGGAGCGTTCAACGACGGTATTCGTAACGCGGTCAAGGGAAGTCCAGATGGGATGGATGGCGGATACGTGAACGGTAATGCTAGTGGAGCATTAGGAGCGCTAAAGGCTGGCACTATTGGACACACCAGTGCAGACACACTTGTTGTTCCTTGGTTAACTCTGGATGCTGGTCAATCAGTTAACTACGCTGAAGCACACGATAACTCAACTCTCTTTGACAAATTATGGTCAGTCAATGGAGGTACATCTCGTGCTGATGTCGCGAAACAGGATCGTCAGGTTGCAGCGCTTGTATTGCTGGCACAGGGAACACCGTTTATTCAAGCCGGTCAGGAATTCTTGCGAACTAAAGAGGGCGAGACCAATAGTTACAACCTGCCTGATTCAATCAACAGCCTGAAGTGGAAGCAGAGGCTTTCAGAAAGCTTAACTGTCGATTATTACAAGGGTCTAATTGCATTACGTAAAGCTCACCCAGCTTTCAGAATGAGCAAGCCTAGTGATATCTCAGCTAACTTAACATTCCTAGATGCACCTGCAGACATCCTTGCCTACGAGCTTAATGGCAAAGCTGTTAAAGATAAGTGGTCAACAATCGTTGTCATATCTAACCCAAACTCCTCAGCAAAGAAAGTCGAGTTGTCTGAAACAGGTAACTGGAAAATCGTTGTTCAAGGAGATAAAGCTGGAACAACAGTTCTAGCAACCTTGAAAGGCGCTGGATCAGTTTCAGTTGGGGCGCATTCAACCCTAGTAATTTACAAGTAAACATCAACGGAGATTAAAAGTGAAAACTAAGAAAAGGAATAGAAAATGAAAACAACAGCAAAAAGAGTGGTCGGTATTCTGGCTGCGCTAACCGTGGTTGGTAGTGGAATCACACTTGCTACTCCAGCTTCCGCTGTCTCAACGCTTATCGTTTGGGCAGATAAGGGAACGATCGATACCATCAAAGATCAGGTAAAGAAATGGGATGACCTTAAGGCTGATTATTCAGTCAGCCTTGTCCAAAAGGACTTTGGTACAGTGCGTGATGCGCTAAAGGTCGCTGTGCCTAAGGACCAGGGTCCTGACATTCTTGCAGGTGCGGCTCACGACTGGATCGGTAACCTCGTTGCCGCTAACGTTTTACTTCCAATTGACGGCCAATTGCCAAGCAACTTCAAAGATGACTTTGTTCCAGGTGCGTTGCAGGCCATGAAGTACAAAGGGCACTACTACGGTGTTCCAGGATGGACTGAGAACATTGCGATGCTGCGAAACGTCAAGAAGGCTCCTAAGGCATTGAAGTCTGTAAACGACATCAAAGATGGCGAATTGGGTATCAACTACTCAGCGACAACTTCTGACCCATATCACTTCTATCCATTCCAAACTATGTTCGATGCTCCAGTATTTACTTCTGATTCAAAGGGTGACTGGACAAACAAAGTTGGCATGGGCGGAACCAAGGGTGGAAACTTCGCGAAGTGGCTAAAGCTCAAGGGCACTAAGTTCTTTGGTCCTCCGGCTAACGCCAACATCCTTTGTGATTTCCTAAATCCTGCCAATAAAGCAAAAAAGACAGGATTGATTAAGTACTGGGTAACTGGTGCTTGGAACATTACGGCTATCGAAGAAGGTTCAGGTAACTGTAAGAAGGGTCTTGAAATCGGAACCGGTTATTCAATCGATCCATTCCCAACTGGTCCGACCGGTCTCAAGGCTAAGCAGTTCCTTGGTATCCGTGGCTACCTGATGGTTGCTTCAGGCCCTGGAAACACCACAAACGTTCCAGCAGCTTCTGACTTGATGAAATTCATGTCATCAGAGTCAGCACAGTTCAGTTTGTATGACAACTTCAACAAGACACCTGCTAACGTGGCTGCGCTAAACCGTGCTAAGGACAACCCTGTTATTGCGGGCTTCGCGAATGCCGCAAACACAGTTCCTATGCCCAACTCACCAGCCATGGACGCTGCATGGGTAACTTGGGGTAAAGCTCAGACCCGCATCATTCAGGGTAAAGAAGCAAAGCCAGATGTCGCCTGGGAGGCAATGACTAAGGCGCTTCAAAAAACAATCGACAAAGTTAAGTAATTAGAAGTTCGTGGAAGTGGGTGTCTCAAAACGTTGGGGCACCCACTACTACGATAAATATATGGTTCAGACTGGTTGATGGAGAGGGAATTTAATGGCCAGATTCAAGCTTCGCTCGTTGGGGTCTGACACTCCAAGCCTTTCGGGAATTCTTTGGAAGCTCGGTGTCTTGGGAGTAGTAGACGCTGTAGCAACTACCATGATCATGGTTTTGCTTGGGCAAAACAGAATTTGGATCGCATTACTCAGCATCGCCGTTCTTTTGCTTGTCAACTGGATTTATCTTCGCAAGGGTGGACTGCCAGCAAAGTACTTAGCACCAGGTGTTATTTTTCTCTTAATCTTCCAGGTTTACGTTCTGCTCTTTAGCGGATACACCGCTTTTACAAATTATGGAAGTGCACACAATGGTGATAAATCACTTGCTGTGCAAACTATTCAGAACGCTGCATACAGAACGCTGGATGGTGAAGATTTCACAGTTGCCTTGGTTAAGGCTGATGCAACCGGTCACGAAGCACTTCTTCTTACGAGCAATCTAGATCAGCGAGTTTACGTCGGTGAGGACGGCCAGTTGGCTGTTCAAGTACCCTCGGGAGACTATACATTAAGCCCGAATTGCGCAGACCCATACGCTGAAGACGTTACAACATGCATGCATGCAGCGGAAAAAGCAATTGGCTTTTCCGCTGTAACAACTGACTCACTATCCCCAAGTCAGAAGCTTTCTTACACCTCGCTGAGGGTGGCAACAGATTTATCTGATCCAACCGTTGGAATTAAAACGGCAGATTTCTCAACCGCGCTTCAGGTTCAGGCAACTCTTTCGTATGACGAAAAGACCGGATTCTTTACAGCCATCGCTGACGATGACTACGGGAACTACTTCACAGGTGACGTTTTCAAACCAAGCTCCGATGGGTACTTTCATATCAACGGCGATGTGAATTCAGCGAACCTTGATGGTGGTTGGCGTGTCGAAGTTGGTTTTGCAAACTTCGAAACAATTTTTACCGATGTCCAACTGCGTGAGCCTCTAGTTAAAGTTATTACTTGGACATTTGTGTTTGCTTTCCTCACAGTGCTGACAACATTTATCCTCGGCTTGCTGATCGCCTTCTTGTTCAACCATGAGAAATTGCGTGGCAAGAAGTTCTACAGAGCCATCATGATTCTTCCCTACGCTTTCCCCGGTTTCCTATCTGCTTACGTCTGGGTTGGTCTACTAAACCGTGAGAACGGTTTTATAAACACGGTAATCCTCGGGCAAACACCAGGCAATGAAGGAAACTTCCCCTGGCTGTTAGAGGAGAACCCGGCTCGACTGGCAGTGCTGCTAGTAAACCTATGGCTCGGTTTCCCGTATATGTTCTTGATCACAACAGGAGCTTTGCAATCAATTCCATCTGAACTAAACGAAGCAGCTGAAATTGATGGTGCAACAGGCTGGCAAAACTTTAGATTGATCAAACTACCACTGCTCCTCATCTCCATTGCGCCACTGTTGATTTCATCTTTTGCCTATAACTTCAACAATTTCTCCATTATCTATCTATTGACTAAAGGTGGGCCGAATGACTCGGGAGTCACAGATTATGACGTTGGAGGTACGGATATTCTTATCACCTTTGTCTATAAGATCGCGTTCTCTGGAACCGGTCAGAACTATGGTCTCGCGAGTGCATTCTCTATCCTTATTTTCTTCGTGATTGCCACCATTTCATTGATCAGTTTTAGACGTACCAAGGCCTTTGAGGAGATTCTCTAATGAGTTCAGTTAGCAATAGAAAACCTTTCAATCTAGGCCGCTGGTTTTTCCGAACCGGTTGGAGACACCTACTAGGACTAGTCGTCTGTGTTTATGCAATCTTCCCGATTCTGTATATTTTGTCGACATCCTTGTATCCAAACAATGACATCAACAACACAACAGCCCTCTTTACCGCATTCTCACCGCAGAACTACATCGAACTGTTTGCGCAAGACACTAGGCCGTTTGCTAGGTGGTACAGCAACACTGTTTACATTGGTCTGGTCACATCTATTGGCTCAGTTTTCCTAAGTGCTCTGGCTGCCTATGCCTTCTCAAGACTCAGGTTCAAGGGGAGAAGAGGTGGTTTGCTATCTCTGATTTTGATGCAGATGTTCCCTTCAATTCTTGGTTTAGTAGCGGTATTTAGCTTGCTCAGCGACTTTGGTCAGGTTTTCCCAATCATCGGTCTTAACAGCCAGTTAGGTTTGATTCTTGTATACATGGGTGGCGCTCTTGGTGCTGGAACCTATTTGATGTACGGATTCTTCAATACTGTGCCAAAGGAAATAGATGAGGCGGCAACCATCGATGGCGCAAGCCACGCAAGAATCTTCTTCTCGATAATCCTTCGCCTTGTAGCTCCTGTGTTAGCAGTACAAATGTTGCTTAGCTACATTGGTGTAACCAGCGATTATGTGTTGGCTTCGATTCTGTTGAGTGACCCTAACCAGTTAACACTGGCAACTGGTCTCCAACAGTTCATCAACGATCCATACTCAAAGGACTGGTCAATGTTTGCAGCTGGCGCTGTTCTTTCAGCTCTTCCTAGCTTGGTGTTGTTCCTGTTTCTTCAGAAATACATCACGTCAGGTCTAACCGGTGGTGCAGTTAAGGGTTAGCCCTAAAGATCTCTTTGCCTGCTTTGTAGGTGGCCAACACCTTAGTAGCTTGTAGATTTTGATTTCCAACTTCGAAGAGATTCTGATCCAGCACAACAGCATCAAACGGTTGACCAATTTCAAGGGTGCCAGTTGCTTTATCTTTGAGCATGAGCTTCACATTGGTCGAGTATGCATTTAGCGCCTGTTCAACTGAGACTGCTTGATTTATGTTGTGCTCAGGTTGCTGGGAATGTTCTCGTCTATTTACCGCAACAGCTAGCCCCTTGATGGGTTCATAACTGGAGATGGGCCAATCACTAGAAAATACTGTGGTGATGCCTGTTTCAAACATGTCTCTGAAGGCATATAAACGCTCTATGCGCTCCTGTCCTAAGTGGTCTTCGCAACTGAGCAATAGGCCGTTGTTCTGTGCCCAGTAGGGCTGTACGCAGGCTATAACCCCAAGAGCTGACATGCGATACAATAGGTTCTGATCAGTTAGTTCAGCGTGTGCAATCACCGGAGCAAGGGTCAGGTCTTGAAGGTCAGCCAAGATGTCGAGACAAAGACTCGTTGCTGCATCTCCTATGGCATGAATGTGGATTTGGAACCCATTGGTATGCGCGGAAGTGATGGCTTCTTTGAATTCTTTCTCCGGCCAAATTGCCTGCCCGTGCGCGCCTGTGGACAGATACGGCTCCTTGACTAACGCGCTAGCGCTACCAAAGACGCCATCGGCAAAGAACTTGATGCTAGTTCCCCTAATCTGGCCTCGAGTTTGTTCCAGAAACTTTCTTTGCTCAATGAAGTATGGGAGGTCCTCTAAGAATGTCTTTGGGTCTGCTCTAAAGGCAAGGGTGTAATCGAGGTTGAGGTTACCAGTTCTCCAAGCAGCCAAGTATGTTTCGGCCATTCCCTTGTCAATCCAGGCGTCGACACATTCAACAATTCCGGCTGCTGCCATAGTTCGATCTGACCAAAGCAAAGCGGAGACATGCTCTTCGATGGTCAGCTTAGGTGCAAGATTCATCACGAGGGACATGGCTGGCCATTCACGCAGGATGCCAGTAGGCAGTCCTTCTTCATCCAGGTCGATGCTGCCTGATTCTAAAGTGGGTAATGCTCCATTTAGTAAACCGGCGACCTCAAGAGCTTTGGAATTAACCCAAAGAGTGTGATGGTCATCGCCGTGCAGAACAACCGGTCTATCATCAACTGCTTTATCAAGGGTTGCTCTGTCGAACCTCATCTCTAAGGACCGATCAAACACTGCTGCGTCAATCCAGGTAAGTTCCGGATTTTCCTCGGCGTAGCGTTTTAGCTTCACTTTAAGTTCTATTTCAGAACGGCAATCAGCAATGTCTAATCCTCTTGATTCACGTCCGGCAAAAAGAGGATGGCTATGAGCATCTCTAAAGGCGGGCGATAGGAAAGCGTTGCTTAGATCTATTTGGCTCTTAGTCTGACTCGATTCATACATTTCTACATTGATGACAATTCCGTCATCGGATACATAAATAGAATCAGTGAAAGAGGAGTTGCCTAGATAGATGACTCCAGAATGTATCTTTGTTGCCACCTAGCCACGCTCGTTGAGGTAGCAAACGCCACAGAGCGATTCGTAAGTAACTTCAACACCGTCAATCGCAACCTGGTCGCCATGGAAAATGAATTCTCCATCGAATTTTCTGGCATTGAACATAGCCTTTCGGCCACAGCGACAAATAGTCTTTAGCTCTTCTAGCGAATGAGCCATCTCCATTAAACGAAGTGATCCCGGAAAACCGTTGGTGAGGAAATCGGTTCTAATTCCGAAGGCTAAGACTGGGACACCATCTAGAACTGCCAGTTCAAATGCTTGATCAACTTGGTCTCGAGTTAGAAATTGGGCCTCATCGATTAGTAAGCAGGAAAGGTTCTTTACGCCAGGAATGATTAGCGAGTCGTTTGCTCGTTCATGAGCGAGTTCTCGCAGGTTAGTTTCTGGGGTAATTAGAAAGTCCACCCTACGGTCAACACCGAGTCTTGAGACGATGGTGGAATCGCCCTTGGTATCTACGGCCGGCTTGGCGATTAGCACCTGTTGGCTGCGTTCCTCATAGTTATGAGCTACTTGCAAAAGAGCAGTGCTTTTACCGCTGTTCATTGCGCCGTAGCGGAAATACAACTTAGCCATCTTGAGCCCTTTCTAGCCTTCTCCAATGCTAGAGCGGAACTGGTTTAGGTTTGCGCATTTGGCTCGCTAGTCGTAATCTATAAGCCTTACGAATCAGATCAGGACGTTGGGGAAGACGCACCTAGTGTCTGTTTCGGAGGATTCAATATGGCCAAGGGCCAGATACCCAGCAGGTTAGTTATTCACGCCTGCCCGGCAGCCGAGACTCATCGGATCTCTTCAATTCACTCTTGGATTACCCAGCCACTGCTATTAGGTTTTCAAGCCGGTAGCGCCAATCTTCGGTTGACTGCCCTAGAGGCTGAACAACTAGCCTCCGAATTGGCTTTGGTTCCAAACATAATATTTGAACTAACCCAAACTGGTCGTGACTCTGGAGTCTTGTTCATGCATTTACCGAGACAAGGAGTTTTTAGGGGAGAGCTGAACGCTGCTGGGTCTTTGACTCTTAGTGAGGAGCGCTTGCAGTTGATGCTAGAGCAGGCAACAGGTAACCATCGAGAGTTCACGAGATTGCTTAGGTTAGCTTTAGGGCAGTCTTGGGATGATCTGTTAGAACCGTTTAGGGCTGTTCGACATTCAGAAAATGTGGTGCTGCTAAATCGCGCTGGTTAGTTATATGAACGGAATGCAATAACTGCGTTGTGTCCACCGAAACCGAAAGAATTAGAGATAGCCAAAACATTATCGCCGAGCGGTCTAGGGCTTGTCACAACATCAAGAATGATCGCGGGATCTGGATCATCAAGGTTGATGGTTGGTGGAGCGACCTTCTCGTGCAAGGCAAGAATTGTGAATATTGCCTCGATTGCACCTGCTCCACCCAAAAGATGTCCGGTGGAAGATTTGGTTGCTGAAATTGGAATGGTCTTTAGGTGATCACCAAATACTGCCTTAAGTGCTGTGTATTCAGCAATGTCACCAACTGGTGTGCTGGTTGCATGAGCATTGATGTGGCCTACGTCTTCTGGCTTTGCCCCAGCCATATCTAGCACTCCTATTACTGCGCGTGCCGCCGCTGTTCCTTCTGGATCTGGAGCTGTGATGTGATGAGCATCACTGGTGACATAACCACCGGCTAATTCCGCATAAATCTTTGCACCACGAGCAAGTGCCTTTTCTTCAAGTTCTAGCACAATTGCCCCAGCTCCTTCACCCATGACAAAGCCGTCGCGGTTGATGTCATAAGGTCTTGAGGCTCTAGCAGGTTCATCGTTACGGCGAGAAAGTGCATGCATCGAAGCAAAGGCTGCCATCGGCAGAGGATGCATCGCTGCTTCACAACCACCTGCAACTACTATGTCAATCTCACCCGAGCGCAATCTGGTGATTGCATTAGCGATAGCCTCTGTTCCAGAAGCACAAGCTGATACTGAAGTTCGAACTCCACCACGAGCTGAAATGTCCATGCCAATAGCAGCAGCTGGTCCGTTAGGCATCAGCATAGGAACTGTCATCGGGAGAACTCTTCTTGGGCCTTTTGCTAGCAGAGTGTCATAAGCGTCTAGGAGAGTCCAGACCCCACCGATACCGGTGGCGAATTCAACGGATAGACGTTCTGGGTTGTATTCGGTTATCCCTGCATCAGCCCAAGCCTCACGTGCAGCAATCAGGGCAAACTGGCTTGAAGGATCTAGTCGCTTGGTTTCTTGAAGCGTCAGTACTGCTGATGCATCAACCTTGGCACGACCGGCGAAGGTAACAGGTAGTTCGTGTCTGGCAACCCATTCGTAGTCAAGGGTTACTATGCCAGATTCACCGGCAAGCAATGCCTGCCAGGTGGTCTTGACGTCGCCACCGAGAGGCGTCGTAGCGCCTAACCCGGTAACAACGATTTTTTGATTCAAGACTTTATTAGCCCTGTGCTGAGGTGATGAAGTTGACTGCATCGCCTACGGTTAGTAGGTTCTTTACTTCTTCATCTGGGATCTTTACGCTGAACTTTTCTTCAGCGTTGACGACGATGGTCATCATTGAGATTGAGTCGATGTCTAGGTCGTTGGTGAAAGACTTCTCCAACTTCACAGAGTCGGTATCGATACCAGTCTCTTCGTTAACAATTTCGGCTAGGCCGGCTAGTACTTCGTCATGCGAAAGTGCCATTGATTTTGCTCCTTGTTGGTTTGATTTATCGGGTTAAGTCTAGGGTAGAACTACTACTTGGGCAGCGAAGGCAAGGCCTGCGCCAAATCCGATCTGGAGGGCTAGGCCACCAGATTTCACGGTTCCATCCTTTAGAAGTTGGTGCATAGCCAAAGGAACGCTGGCGGCTGAGGTATTACCGGTGTTGACGATATCTCTGGCAACCGCAACGCTTTCTGGCAGTTGAAGTTGCTTTACCAGCTCATCGATGATTCTTATGTTGGCTTGGTGAGTTACCAGAGCAGAGAGGTCTTCAGCCTTGATGCCGGCTACCTCGAGGGCTTGTTTAGCAACCTTAACCATCTCCCAAACAGCCCATTTGAATACAGTCATTCCATCCTGACGGATAGTTGGCCAGCTGACCACTCCATCTCTAAAGTCCAGTAATGATGCAGTCATGCTCACTGATGACCAGTGCGAGCCATCTGAACCCCAAACAGTTGGTGAAATACCAGGTTCATCTGAAGGACCAACAATCGCTGCTCCTGCACCATCTGCTAGCAGGAAGGATATAGAACGGTCAGTTGGATCGATAAAGTCGCTGAGCTTCTCGCCACCGACTACTAGAACGTATTTTGCAACTCCTGCCCGCACAAGAGCATCTGCTTGTGCGATGCCGTAGCAATAACCAGCGCAAGCTGCAGATATATCGAATGCTGGAGCCGGGTTTGCGCCAATAAGTTCGGTAAGCAAGGTAGCAGCAGATGGTGTTTGGTAAGGATGAGAGATAGTGCTAAAGATTACTGCACCAATTTCCTGAGGAGAGATACCAGCATTCAGAATTGCCTCTTTAGAAGCTTCGACGGCCATGTCCATCAAAGATTGGTTTGCGCTGGCCCTTCTTCTGGTGATGATTCCAGTTCGCTGACGAATCCATTCATCACTTGAGTCAATTGGGCCGGCGATGTCGTCATTTGTCACTACGAGCTCCCCACGAGAGGCCCCTAGCGAATAGATCTTGCTGAAACGAACTGTTTCATACTGGTTCAGTTTTGCGTGAGTCATCTCCCTACTTTCCTAAACGTGCAATCAGACTATTGGCAGAATCAAGATCTGCTGGGGACTTGAGTGCAACAATTTCAACACCTGGCATCCCACGCTTTGCTAGTCCCGCCAAAGTTCCGGCAGGGGACACTTCGACTACACCGGTTACTCCCGCATTAACCATTGATTGCATGCAGAGATCCCAACGAACAGAGTTAGCAACTTGCCCAACAAGTAGATTCAAAAATTCTGGTCCGCTTGTAACTGCCTGACCAGCTTGGTTTGACCAGATGCTGATTTCTGGATTTTGGACCGCTAGAGAACTTGTGAACTCTTTAAGTTCTTCAAATGCCGGTTCCATGAACTTGGTGTGGAAAGCGCCTGCAACACTTAGGGGGATGACTTTTGCACCCGCAGGAGGTGCCGAAGCTAATTCTTGAATTGCAGTTCTTGAACCGGCAGCGACTATTTGGCCGGCTCCATTGAAGTTTGCTCCGGAGAGTCCAAGCTCAGTAAGTTTTGCAATCACAACATCTTGTTCACCACCGAGAATTGCTGCCATCGATTGTTCTGATGAAGCAGCTGCTTTAGCCATGGATTGAGCTCTCACATTAACTAACTGCATCGCGTCTTGCTTGCTGATAACACCCGCGATACTCGCCGCACTAACCTCACCAACGGAATGTCCAGCGACACCGGAGATACCAGCCAAATTCAGAAGGGCTGCAGTTGCAATACTTGACGCAACGATTAGAGGCTGGGCAACGGCGGTGTCTCGAATAGTTTCTTCATCGCTGATAGTTCCGTGCTTGATCAGGTCAATCGAAACTGAATCGGAGAGTTCAGCAAACTGGTTTCTGAACGCTGGTATTTCCAACCAATCATTTAGAAAGCCAGGTTTCTGAGAACCTTGACCAGGACAGAGGATTACGATCATTGATTAAGCGTCTCCACCTGATACGCCGGAAGTGCCAGCGGTTACATCCAACAAACGATATTTATCAATCGCAAGCTGTGGAATGTGTTGAGCAACTTCACCGCGTGAAGCAAGTTGTTCAAGCACTCTAACTACAATCGATGGTCCATCAATCTTGAAGGCTCGTCTAGCTGCTGCTCTAGTATCGGAGAAACCAAAGCCATCAGCACCTAGAGTCGCATACTCACCTGGAATCCACTTGCGGATTTGGTCAGGGACCTGATGCATGTAGTCGGATACTCCAATAAATGGTCCAGGAGAGCCGGCAAGTTTGTTAGTTAGGTATGGAAGTGGCGCAGGCTCTGATGGGTAAAGGAACTTCTGCTCATCGCAAGCCAGTGCATTTCTTCTGAGTTCTGTCCAAGATGTGACAGACCAAATATCAGCTGATACATTCCAGTCATCCTGAAGAAGCTGCTGCGCTTCGTAAGCCCAAGGAACGGCAACACCGGAGGCAAGAATCTGCGCCTTCTTAGTTGAGTCTCCGCCAACGCTGATGCGATGGATACCCTTTAGGATTCCTTCAACATCAACACCAATATGTTCTGCTGGCTGAACAATTGGCTCGTTATAGACAGTGATGTAATAAATCACGTTCGGATCAACATGTGTTCCGCCATACATTCTTTCGATACCGGCTCTGATTATGTGGCCTATTTCATAACCATATGCAGGGTCATAACTTAGAACGCCAGTGTTGGTAGCGGCAATGATAGGTGAGTGACCATCAGCGTGCTGGAGTCCTTCACCGGTCAGTGTTGTTCTACCAGCGGTAGCACCAATCATGAAACCACGTGAGAGCTGGTCGGTGGCGGCCCAAATAGCATCAGCTGTTCTCTGGAAGCCAAACATTGAATAGAAGACATAGAACGGTATTAGTGGTTGACCTTGAGTTGCATAAGAAGTTGCGATGGCAGTGAAAGCGGCAACAGAGCCGGCTTCGTTAATACCGGTATGCAAGATCTGGCCAGCTTCTGATTCCTTGTATGAGAGCAGAAGGTCACGGTCAACCGACATGTAGTGCTGGCCTCTTGGGTTATAAATCTTTGCGGTCGGGAAGAACGCGTCCATACCGAAAGTTCGAGCCTCATCAGGAATGATCGGAACAATTCTTGGACCTAGCTCTGGAGTCCTCAAGAGATCTTTTAACAAACGAACGAAAGCCATAGTTGTAGCAATTTCTTGTGTACCGGAACCTGCTTTAGATACTTCATAAGCTTTGTCTTCAGGCATTGCGAATGAAACGTATTTGCTTCTTCGCTCAGGAATATAACCACCAAGAGCTTTACGACGTTCGTGCATGTAATCGAGTTCTGGAGATGATTCAGGTCTGAAGTATGGCGGCTGATATGGATCTGCTTCAAGAGCCGCGTCACTGATTGGAATATCTAGGTCATCTCTAAATGACTTTAGGTTCTCAAGTGTTAGTTTCTTCATTTGGTGAGTGGCGTTTCTGCCTTCAAATGCTTTACCAAGACCGTAGCCCTTGATGGTTTTAGCCAGGATTACTGTTGGTTGTCCCTTGTGTGCAATGGCGGCAGCGTATGCGGCATAGATTTTGCGGTAGTCGTGTCCACCGCGCTTTAGTCCCCAGATCTGAGCATCACTCATGCCTTCAACTAGTTTTGCTGTGCGCGGGTCTCTGCCAAAGAAGTTCTCTCGGATAAAACCACCATCCATGGTCTTATAGGTTTGGAAATCTCCATCAGGAGTTACGTTCATCAAATCAACCAGTGCGCCATCGTTGTCAGCACCAAGTAGTGAATCCCATTCACGTCCCCAGATAACTTTGATGACATTCCAGCCAGCGCCTCTGAAGAATGATTCAAGTTCTTGAATGATTTTTCCGTTACCGCGCACTGGACCATCGAGCCTCTGCAGGTTGCAGTTAACTACGAAAGATAAGTTATCTAATCCATCGTTAGCCGCAAGTTGCAATGCTCCTCGAGATTCAACTTCGTCTAATTCGCCATCACCAAGGAATGCCCAAACCTGTTGTTCTTGGGTGTCCTTGAATCCTCGACCAGCTAAGTATCTGTTTGCCTGTGCTTGGTAAATAGCGTTGATCGGACCTATACCCATAGATACGGTTGGGAACTGCCAGAACTCTGGCATCAGACGTGGGTGCGGGTAAGAAGAAAGTCCACCACCGGCGTGAGACTTCTCTTGTCTAAAACCATTCAGTTTATCTTCTGAAAGACGACCTTCTAAGAAAGCTCTTGCGTAAGGACCAGGACTTGCGTGTCCCTGGATAAATATTTGGTCTCCGCCTGATGGGTGATCCTGACCTTTGAAAAAGTGATTGAAACCAACTTCGTAAAGGGAAGCAGAAGAAGCGAAAGTTGAAATGTGTCCGCCGACTGAGATTCCTGGACGCTGAGCTCTATGCACAAGAATTGCTGCATTCCAACGCATCCAAGCACGGTAGGTACGTTCAATAGTTTCATCACCAGGGAACGCTGGCTCATCAGAAGTGGCGATTGTATTGATGTAGTCGGTGGTTGGGATAGAAGGCACGTTCAGTTGTAGCTCATGAGATCTGCGCAGAAGATTCAACATGATTTCGCGAGCACGGGCCTTGCCGTGAACTCTTGCTAAGGCGTCGAGAGATTCGAGCCACTCTCTGGTTTCTTCTGGATCTTGGTCTGGAGTACTGCTTGCAAAAGCGTCCTGGTTGTTAACGGACAACTTATCCTCGTTTCAATTCTTTAGCCTGAAGGCATTCATGGCGACTTCAAACAAAAATGGTAATCTAGCCCTGTTCGGGTCCTAACTAAGTTTAGGGTTTGTTCGCAGGGCTTACTTGGATTAGCCCGCTAAAACCTAACTAAGGAGTTTCTATGTCATTGCTAATTGGCGACCTAGCCCCAGATTTTTCATTGCCGAACCAGTTCGGTGAAGATGTGACACTAAGCCAGTTCAGGGGAGCGAAGCCAGTTGTCCTTGTCTTTTACCCGCTTTCTTTCTCCGGCATCTGCACTGGGGAGCTTTGTGAGATCCGAGACAATTTTGCTCGATTTGAGTCAAATGACGTCGAATTGCTCGCTATCTCTGTTGATAGCAAGTACGTCCAGAAGGTCTTTGCTGAGCATGAAGGCTATAAGTTCTCTGTTTTAGCTGATTTCTGGCCTCATGGGCAGGTTGCCAAGGACTACGGAGTATTCCTAGAGGAGCACGGTATCTCTAATAGAGCCACATTTGTTGTTGATAAAGATGGGGTCCTAGTAGCTAAGTTCGTGACTGCTCCTGGCCAAGCTCGGTCCCTCGATGAATACGATCGCGCTCTGGCAACACTGAAGGCCTAGCCTGCGGTATAGTTTTCTAAGCGCCACTTGGCGCTTATGTCGAGAGTCGGGCCTTTAGCTCAGTTGGTAGAGCGCCACGCTTACACCGTGGATGTCATCGGTTCGAGCCCGGTAGGGCCCACTTTTCGACTTTGACCGCCTTGAGGCATTGGTATTTGCCTCGGCGGTAGAATTTGCCTATGGAATCCAACCAATACAAGCCACCGGTTCGCAAGTCTTTGACTGATGAGGAACTTGCTGCGAGAGTAAATTACGCAACCTCAACCAAAATGGGTATTGAGGCCATGATGGACCTAGTTTTAGCTCAGGAAGCTCTTCGCTCTCAAGAAGATCTTGAGATCCAAAGTTGGTTGTCGGAGATGGATGAAGAGGGTTCACCTGAATCTGTCGCTGCCGCTGAGAGTTACCGGAAATCTCAAGCGGGCTTCATTGCCCCTCCTAAGGAGGAGCCTCCAGTCGAAGCCGCTGTTGAAGAGAAGCCGACATCGTTTAGCTGGTTCACTAAGCCAGAAGTTATTGAGGAAGAACCTCAATCAAGCACTGAAGTAGTTGTTGAAGAAATTGTTGTTGCTGTTGAAGATCTAGTGTCTGAACTTGTTGTTGAGGTAGAGGCTGTTGAGGTTCCTGATGATATTCAAGACATCCAAGAAGAACCGACATCAGTTGCTGAACCAGTTGGATCCGAAACCGCAGATGAATTTGAACATTTATTGTCAAGTGCGGCGGCAGAAGAAGAACTAACTGCACTCGAAGAGTTGGAGAGTTCAACTGTTTCTTATGTGGGTGAAGAAGCAACAACTAACACTCTGATTCCGTCTGACGAGCACCGAAATCGTAAACCTATTTCGCAACTTCTCGTTTGGCTGGGAGTAGGCGCAACTGTTGTCCCAGTGATTTTAACCTGGCTTCTTATCTCACTAGGTTTAAGTGCGAGCGCAATTTTGTTAGATCTAGCACTTGGGTACTTGGTCGCAGGCACAGTAATAGCTACAGCGAGTCTTGCTGGTAAACGCAGTGGACTATCAACCTCGATCGTGTCGAGAGCTGTTTTTGGGGTTTGGGGTAACGCAATTCCAGGAACCTTAGTCTTTATATCGAGAATTGCGATTTCCGCGTTGCTTCTTTCATTTACGGCGCTTCTTCTCAACGGAGTAGACGCAAGTATTCCAGATTTGAGAGCATCAGTTGCCTCGATTGGTTCATTCAATGTAAGCGTTGGCTTGACAACCGCAGTCATCTTCTTGTTAGTTATCGCTGCTGTTTCTCTTGTTGGCGGTAGGGCTTCTCGAATCTTGCAAATCGTTTTCAGTTCACTTGCTTTTGCTGCAACACTTGTCTCTTGCGTTGGCCTTTCTAGCAAGAATCTTGATTTTGCGACTCCTGGTTCAGCAGCTATTGGCTCGAAGGAATCTTTGCTTGGCGGCGCACTTGTTGTCATGGTCGTTCTTGTACTTTGGGTAGCCGTTGCTCCTAACCTTGCTAAAGCGATCCCAATGCGCGAAAGAGGCTTGAAGGTATTTGCCTGGAGTGCAGTTGCTAACTTTGTCGCGCCAGCGCTCGTGGGAATTGCAGTCCTTGCTTGGCTGGGTCCTCGATCCAAAGAACTAGCAACTATTGCTCCGCTTGGTCTGCGAACTTTAGTTCAAATCATCCTGGAATTGCCAAATTACGCAAAGATTTCATTCCTTGCGGCAATCCTGCTAACCCTTGGTTATGCGCTTCTTCTAAATCTCAAAACTGCTGCACTTGATGTAGCAGCGTTAGTACCAATCAAGTCTCGAGTTGGTGCAATGCTACTTAGCGTGCTTGCAGTTTTGGGCGCGCTCACTCTATTCGCAATTCAGCCTGAAAACGTCGCAATGGATTATCTGGTAAACGTATTTCTTCTCTTGGCAACATTAAGCGCTGGCTGGATCGGAATGATTGTTACCGACGTTGCATTGAGAAGAATTGCCTATCACGAGCTTTCACTGAGCCGTTCTTATGGCTTCTATAAGAGATTCAGTATCATCTCAATACTTTCTTGGCTTTTAACAGTTGCGGCTGGTCTAGCTTTGTTGCCTATTCACCTAAAAGGTTTTGAGTTCACAGGTTTTGGTGATGAACTTCTCGGATTAGACAGAAACATAACCGCAGCCCCAATTGGCTTTGTCCTAACTCTGCTAGTTGGTGTATTGCTAACTCTGGCGGCTAGGATTCCTGAAATCAGAAAACAGGAACGCGAAGTGCTTGCTGTTGAAGCTAGACGTGATCAGCTAAACAACATCTTCCTTGGACAGGAATAATGCCTGCTCATTTAGGTTCTCTTATTCAAGGTTTTGAATCCCTTTGGCCTACTCGAAACACCGAAGACTGGGACGTGGTCGGTCTGGTTTCGGGAGATAAAAAGCAACAGGTTTCTAAAGTTCTTCTCACTGTCGATGTAACGACAGAGGTCGTTGAGCATGCGATTGAAATTGGAGCGGACTTGATTCTCGCTCATCACCCGTTTTTGTTAAAGCCGGTGAATTCAATTGCTGAAGACACTTCAAAAGGGAATGTCCTAAACAGTTTGGTCAAATCAGGCATCGCTCTTTATTCCGCTCATACCAATGCCGATGCAGTTCCTACTGGGACTTCAGCGGTGCTTGCCAAGGCAATAGGTTTGCACGATTCTGCTCCGTTACATGCGTTTGAAGATGAAGTACACGGCATTGGCCGCATTGGAAAACTATCTAAGCCGGTAAAGCTTGGAGACTTAGCTGCAGTATTGAATTCGGTTCTACCGCCTACTGCAACAGGAGTTAGAGTCGCAGGAGACTTCGAAAGGGAAATTCAGAACATTGCACTTTGCGCAGGGGCTGGCGATTCTTACCTTGGGTTTGCACTCGAAAGAGGCGCAGAAGTTTATATCACCTCAGATCTTCGTCACCACCCAGCGCAGGAGATACTTGAGTTGGCTAAGGCTAGGCATGTTCCTTTTGCACTAATAGACATTTCACACTGGGCCGCTGAGTACTTATGGCTGGAGCAGGCAAGAAATGAACTCGTGGCTTTGTTTCCTGAAGTGTCAGTTGAATTGTGCGAAATCCGTACCGATGTGTTTGATTTCCTAATGAACGCACCAAAGAGTAGTTAAGGGAATCAGAATGAAACTTGATAAGGCATCGCAAGCAGCATTGCTGCGTCTGTGCGAAGTAGATATGGCAATAGCTCACATTAAAAAGGAGATCACTAAGGCTATTGAGTCCCCAGAATTGGTTGAGCTCAGAAACAAGCAAAGTGAGCTAGCTGGTGAGCTGATAGCGGCCAGAACAGTCGTTGAAAACTTTGCCTCTGCCCAACATAGAGCTGATGACGATCTTCACCTGGTTGAAGAGCGCATAGCAAAAGATAAAGATCGCCTTTCTCAGACTTCTTCGCCTAAGGATGCCCAAGGTCTGCAGAGTGAAATCGAATCACTTCAGCGCCGTAAATCAGACCTTGAGGATGCTGAACTTGAACTACTTGCCGAACTTGAAAAAGCTAATGCTGAACTTCTAGAAGTCACCGTGAGAAAAACTTCGAATTCAGAAGCACTGGAGGCCTTGCAGCTTAGTATTCAAGGTCATATAGACGACCTAAAGAACAATGGGAGAAAGCACACTGCTGACAGAGAGATTTTGATTAGCAAAATAACTGAAGAAGTGTTAAAGAAGTACTCAGCTTTAGCGGCAAGACAGATTGCTGTTGGCGCTATCGAGAATCGCTCCTGCACTGCATGCAGGATGGGGCTGACCGCAAATGTCATAGACAGCATCAATTCTCTTTCAGATGATGAGTTGGGTGTATGTCCTGAATGCCAGGCGTTCATAGTTCGATGACCGCTCGCGTATTGATTGAAGCCGATGGTGGCTCTAGAGGTAATCCGGGGCCAGCAGGCTCTGGTGCAGTCTTAGTTGATTTTGATTCTGGAGCAGTTCTTGCTGAAATTGCATTGTTCATTGGTGTGGCTACCAACAACGTTGCTGAATACAGAGCGGTGTTAGCTGCAATTGAGTTAGCAAACGAAATAGCACCTGATGCAAAACTCTTAGTGCGGATGGACAGCAAACTCGTTGTTGAACAGATGTCGGGTCGTTGGAAGATCAAGCATGAGGGTATGCAAGATCTGTCTGCTCAAATGAATAAAGCTATTGGATCTAGGGATGTAACTTTCGAGTGGATTCCTCGCGAGCAGAATTCAAAAGCAGACTCACTTGCTAATGAAGCCATGGATGCCGAAAGTAGCGTCATTCGAAAGTTTGTTGGGGAGCCAGGCACATCGACAATCAATGTTGTCACTTTAGCTAGCCAGGTAACCGCAGCCGATCTTGAATACAATCCAGAATTGCCAAGCTCTGTTCGAGCACCTAGAGATGTGACCAAGAAACTCACCACCGTAATCTTGGTTCGTCATGGAAGGACCCCCCTGACTGAAACGCATAAGCTTTCTGGACGTGGTGGTGAAGACCCTCAGCTTTCTGAATTAGGCAGGGATGACGCTCGTAAGGTGGCAGTCGAGCTAGCCAGAGTCGGTAAGAGCTCCACTTTTGCAAAGTTCGCAGCACCAACGGCAATCATCAGTTCGCCACTTGCCAGAACCCGAGAGACTGCCCAGATTATTGGCAGCGAACTTGGACTTCCCGTTGTCACTCTTGATGACATTGCCGAGATCTCTTTCGGTAAGTGGGACGGCCACACCAATCCAGAAGTTGCGGCAGCATGGCCAGAGCAATACAGCAGTTGGCGCGGGGATGTCAAAATAGCTCCACCTGGCGGAGAGTCACTTGAGGAATTTGATCTCCGTGTGCAACGAGGAAGAGCTGAAATACTCGCCGAGTATGAGGGGCAAACCGTTGTCGTTGTCAGTCACGTCATGCCAATACGAGGTTTCCTGAAGGCCGCAGCTGTTGCTGATTGGCCAATCTACTGGCGAGCCACAGTGGCACCTTGCTCAATTACAGTCTTGCGTTTCTGGGGTGATGAGGCTGCCGAGATCTCCGCGGTAAATCACACTACCCATTTGTAAGCCTTTTGCTAAATCCCTAACTGCATTACCCTTGAATCGGAAGGGTCGGCTAGACGGTCGCGGTAGCGTAAAGCTAACGAGGAACGTCCGGGCTCCATAGAGCGCAGTGGTGGGTAACACCCACTCGGTGTAAACCGCAAGAAAGTGCAACAGAGAGTAGACCGCCACGAAAGTGGTAAGGCTGAAACGGTGGTGTAAGAGACCACCAGCGTTCTAGGTAACTAGAGCGGCTAGGTAAACCTCGCTGGGAGCAAGGTCGAACAGAAGGCGTTTGAGGGCTGCTCGCCCAAGTCTTCGGGTAGACCGCTTGATGGCAGTGGTAACACTGTCACTAGATAGATGGCCGTCACCGAAAGGGACAGAACCCGGCGTATCGGCCGACCCCTCCAACTAATCTGTCGCGTGTTTTTTTGCGAAGTACGCAGCTCCCAATATTCCAGCACTATTTCTATTTTGAGCTGGAATTATTGGGGTCTTCAGTTTTAGCAGCGGTAGGTAGAACTCATGTTCCTTGGAAACACCGCCACCTACTATAAAAAGATCAGGTGTTAGGAGTGCCTCTAGTCGAGAGAAGTATTTCTGCAAACGCTTTGCCCACTGCTCCCAACTCAGATTTTCTCTCTCTTTTGCAGAAAAGGCAGCTTTAGATTCATAGTCAACCCCATCAATTTCTAGATGGCCCAATTCTGAATTGGGGATTAGCCTTCCATTGAACATAAGTGCAGTTCCGATCCCGGTACCCAGAGTTGTCATGATGACTAGACCTTTTGCTTCTTTTGCAGCGCCAAACTTTACTTCAGCTATTCCAGCAGCATCAGCATCGTTCAGGACATGGACTTCTCGCTGCAACTCCTTCTCGAAAAAAGCATCCGCATCAAGCCCAATCCAATCCTTTGATACATTTGCTGCAGACATCGTTACGCCATTTTTAACAACTGCTGGGAAACAAATTCCCACCGGTAGTCCTTGAGCACTGGGTAACTGGGCGATCAATTCCTTTAGAGTTTTAGCGATAGCTTTGGGTGTTCCGCCGTCAGGTGTTTCAAACCGTATTCGTTCACTGAGTAGTGTTCCGCTCTTAGTGTCAACGACAGCACCTTTGATGCCAGTACCGCCGATGTCTATGCCAATGGCCTTTTTGCTCATCTGATTCTTTCCTAGGGGAGGGTTAGTATCTCTGCACCTGATTCGGTCACCACTATCGTGTGTTCGAACTGCGCAGTAACGCTTTTATCTTTTGTCAAAACAGTCCAGCCATCAGCCCACATATCCCACTCATGGGTGCCAAGGGTGAGCATGGGTTCTATTGTGAATACCATGCCCACCTCCATAACATCTGCAAACTGCGGTGCGCTGTCATAGTGGGGAATTATTAGACCGCTATGGAAACTCTCTCCGATACCGTGACCGGTGAAATCCCTCACGACGCCGTAGTTGAATCGCTTTGCATAGGATTCGATTGTTCTGCCGATGAGATTAACTTGCCTACCAGGGGCAACGCTGGCAATACCTCTGGCAAGTGATTCTCTGGTTCGTTCCACTAAATCAGAAACTTCTCGGCTCACCTCTCCAACTAGAAATGTCTGATTGCTATCGCCGTGGTAGCCATCAAGAAACGCTGTGATGTCGATGTTGACAATGTCTCCTTCAACCAACACAGTATCGTCAGGGATTCCGTGACAAATGACTTCGTTGATTGATGAGCATATCGATTTAGGGTAGCCGCGATAGCCAAGTGTCGAGGGATAGGCGTTGTTGGCCACGATGAAATCGTGAGCAATCCTGTCCAACTCATCCGTTGTGATACCTGGTCTTACATTCTCACCAACTAGGGCAATGGCTTGGGCGGCGATTTTGCCAGCAGCACGAATTTTTCCAATCTGATCGGGAGTCTTTATGTTTGAACCCGTGAACTTAGCTGGCGCTTGTTTGCCAACGTATTCAGGTCTCGGAATGCTCTCTGGAACGGGTAATCGGGGGGAAACGGACCCAGCAGTTAGGTTTCCGGTTACTGGGTCTCTAGGCATATGCCAATCCTAAGTTTGACTTGTAAGTATGCTCAGATATGAAACGCATAAGGAGTGAAGAAGATTACTGAAGCTGATCAGCCAGAATTCTGGTTCAACACTAAAACCGGCTTAGTTGAAGAGGGTAAGCAAGTTTTAGCCCTTTATAGAATCGGCCCCTTTGCAACTCGTCTGGAAGCTGAGCAAGCTCTAGAGACTTTGAAAAAGCGCTCACAGAGTTGGGCTGAGCAAGACCAAGAAGAGCACTAACTACTGGTGCGATTGATCTTGGTTGGGAAATTCGCTTGCCAGAACTTCAGCACGATATCTACTAGCGGCTTCAAGCAAGGTTTCTCTCAGATTGGCATATTGCTTCACAAATTTTCTTGGTGTGCCAGGGTAAAGACCAGCAAAATCTGTCCAAACCAAAATCTGACCGTCTGTTCCAGAACCTGCACCAATTCCAATTGTTGGAATGGAAAGCAACTGAGTTACTTCAATAGCAAGATCAGCGGGGACCAGCTCTAAGACGACTGCGAATGCGCCGGCAGCTTCCACAGCCTTCGCATCTGACATTAGTGCTTCGGCTGCCTCTCCTCGTCCCTGAACCTTTGCGCCACCGATTGTATTAATACTCTGTGGCGTGAATCCGATGTGCGCCATGACTGGGATGCCGGCAGTGGTCAGTGCCTTGATCTGATCTACGCTGCGCGCTCCACCTTCAAGTTTGACGCCACCTGCGTTTGTTGCCTTCATGATTTGAATTGCATTCGCCAGAGCAATTTCTGTGCCACCTTCGTAACTGCCGAATGGCATATCAACTACAACAAGTGCTCGCTTAGCAGAACCCGCGACAGCTCGACCAAAGGGAATCATTTCTGCAACAGTTATAGGCAGAGTGTTCTTGTATCCAAGAGCGTTATCCGCAGCCGAATCACCGACGAGCAGGACTTCAATTCCTGCTTCATCAAAGATGCCTGCGGTTAGAAAGTCATATGAGGTCAGGCAGGAGAATCTCTGCTGTTTGTTCTTGAAATCTTGCAGGGTAGTGGTTCTAACTACCTTCGGTGATAGCTCTGTCATTTCTTAGCCTCTGTACTTATTGGTAATTGGAAGTCTTCTGTCTCGTCCGAAAGCCATGCCAGTTATCTTTGGGCCAATAGCACCCTGTCGTCTCTTCCACTCGGCGCGATCCACGAGGGTGAGAACTTTCTCAACCATTGCCTGATCGAATCCAAAAGAAATAATCTCAGCTCTTGATTTACGTTGGTTGATATAGCTTTCGAGGATTGCATCCAAAACATCATATGGTGGCAAACTATCCTGATCAACTTGATCTGGTCTAAGTTCTGCTGAAGGTGGCTTTTCAATAGAACTCACCGGTATTGGCTCAATTTCATTTCTTGACACAGCGTAAGCGTTTCTCCACTTGGCTAGTTCCCAAACCAAACTCTTCTCAACATCTTTAAGAGGAGCGTAGCCACCAACTGTGTCACCATAGATGGTTGAGTAGCCAACCGCAAGTTCTGATTTATTACCTGTGGTTATAGTCAGGTGGCCATCTTTGTTGCTGAGAGCCATAAGTATCACTCCGCGTACTCTCGCTTGGAGATTCTCCGCAGGAAGACCTGCTAGTGAAAGTTCTGATTCAAATGGAGTAACGAGATTTTCTATGGCCTGCACCTGGTAGTTGATGCCTCTTCTAGAAGCCAAATCTTCGGCATCATCTTTTGAACCAATCGAAGAGTATCTACTAGGCATGGAAATCCCAAACACATTTTCAGCACCGATTGCGTCAGCGGCTATAGTTGCGCACACCGCAGAATCTATTCCACCGCTGAGGCCTAGCACAACTGACTTGAAGCCATTCTTTTGAATGTAGTCACGCAGTCCTAGAACAAGTGCGTTCCAAGCTTGCCAATTGTCGTTTGGTTTTGAGAGGTGGTGGTCACCCACCACGACTAGCTCATCTTTAGCCGCAATGTCAATGAATACTAAATCTGTCTTGAACTGCTTAGCTCTTGCAACAAGTCTGCCTTTGCTGTCCAGCACGATTGAGTCTCCGTCAAAAACTAAATCGTCCTGACCACCAATGAGATTCACATAAGCAGCAGCACAGTTTTGACGCTTTACCAAATCTTTGACCAGAGATAAGCGCTTGTCGTCCTTGTCTATTTCGAAAGGAGATCCGTTCAGAATTAAGGCGACATCAGTTTTTGCGTCTGCGAGTTTTGCAACCGGCCCACCCTGCTGCCAAATGTCCTCACATATGACAGTTGAGAATCTAAGCCCCTTGTGCTCGAAAGTTAGGAGATCATTGCCTGGCACGAAATTGCGGTACTCATCGAAAACCGAATAATTCGGTAGGTGATGTTTGGAGTAGGTTCCGATTATTTTGCCTTGTTGGATAACGGTGGCACAGTTTCTAGCTATTGCCCATCCATTCTGATCCTGAGCACTTGCCATTGCTGGATGTCCAATTACAACGGCTATCTCTTTATAGCCAAGCTCGGAGATTTTAGCGGCCAAAGACTTCACTGCTAGCTCTGCTTCTAAAATGAAGGATTCCCTGCTGGCTAGATCCTCAATCGGATAGCCAGTCAGAGCCATTTCTCCAAAAATGACGATGTCTGCTCCGCCTTGCTGGGCGATAGTTACCTGGGCAAGAATCTCGGTCAGGTTGGCCTGAATCGCTCCAACAGTTGGATTGGTTTGCGCTAGGGCTAGGCGAACATTCGGCATAACCATTAGCCTAGTATTAGGCAATCGAAAGGTACTCCCATGGACAAACAGCGCGATTATGTGCTGCGCACTATTGAAGAGCGAAATGTTAAGTTTGTAAGGCTTTGGTTCACCGATGTGGCAGGAACCCTAAAGTCTGTGGCTATCGCCCCAGCTGAGGTAGAAGGCGCTTTCGCTGAAGGTATCGGCTTCGACGGCTCAGCCATCGAAGGCCTAGCTAGATCTTATGAAGCCGACATGCTTGCTCAGCCTGACCCTTCAACATTCCAAATTTTGCCTTGGCGTGGAGAGATTGACCCAACTGCAAGGATGTTTTGCGATATCACTACCCCCGACGGTGTTCCAGCAGCAGCTGACCCTAGAAACGTTCTGAAGCGTGCATTGGCTAAAGCGGCCAGCATGGGCTTTAGCTTCTACATCCACCCAGAGATCGAGTTCTACCTACTAAAGTCCTCTCAGATAGGCCCTGAAGGCCCAATCCCTGTTGATAAGGCTGGCTACTTCGACAACGTTCCTGGTGGAACAGCCAATGACTTTAGACGCCGTGCCGTAACCATGCTTGAGCAGCTCGGCATTTCTGTTGAGTTCAGCCACCATGAGGGAGGCCCAGGTCAAAACGAGATCGACCTTCGTTATGCAGATGCTTTGACCATGGCAGACAACATCATGACTTTTAGGACAGTTATCAAAGAGGTAGCAATTGAACAGGGTGTTTACGCCACATTCATGCCAAAGCCTTTTACTGAACACCCAGGTTCTGGAATGCACACGCACATGTCACTTTTTGAGGGTGACACCAACGCGTTCTTCGACGCATCAGGACAGTATTCGCTTTCCAAAACAGCTAGATCCTTCATCGCCGGTCTTCTAAAGCACGCGCCTGAAATCACTGCTGTGACTAACCAGTATGTGAACTCATACAAGCGTCTTTGGGGCGGTGGAGAAGCTCCATCATTCGTTTGCTGGGGACACAACAACCGCTCGGCTCTAATCCGTGTTCCGCTATACAAACCCAACAAGGGTAATTCTTCAAGAATCGAATACCGAGCTATCGATTCTGCTGCTAACCCATATCTTTCTTATGCGCTTTTGCTTTCTGCCGGACTAAAAGGAATCGAAGAGGGCTACGAACTTCCAGCAGAAACCGAAGACAATGTTTGGAATCTATCGGACTCAGAGCGCAGAGCAATGGGTATTCAACCGTTGCCGCAATCACTTGATCACGCCATTCGTAAGCTTGAAGATTCTGAGCTTGCTGCTGAAACACTAGGGGAGAGCGTATTTAGTTATGTTCTCGCCAATAAGCGCCGTGAGTGGAGTGACTACCGCGCTCAGGTAACCCCATACGAATTGAAGACCAACCTCGAAGTTCTCTAATGGCGACGGTTCCCTCTGGTTCATCGCTTGCAACTCTGGCCAGGTTCGGTTTTGTTGACCTTGAAGCAACAATTGCAAAACTAGACAGACTTGTTTCACTAGTGGGCGATGTTGGAAGATCAGCTCTTGCCTACCTGACAAAAGCAGCTTCGCCAGATCTAGCGTTGGATCAGATCATTCTTCTTGCTGAATTAGACAAGAACAAAATCAAAAAAATCCTAAGCAAAGAAGACTCTGGCACACGGTTAGCTAAAGTCTTAGGTTCGTCCACCGCTCTCTACGATCACCTTCAACGAAATTTGCAAGACCTCGAACTATTCGAAAAAAGTCAGAGCACTCTGCCTAGCAAGCATGAATTCGATAAGCACTTCGAAGCAAGCTTTTCAGCCCTTAACAAATCTGAATTCAATTCAACTCAATATATTGGCGCACTTCGAAGCACGTATCGAACCAATCTGCTACGCATAGCAATCTTTGATTTGTCTCAAGTCCAACCAGTATCTGCAATTCAGAAGGTTTCCGCTGCGCTTGCAGACCTTGCTGCCAGTGCGTTGGATGCTGGTTTGGTCATCGCCCGTAAAGAACTGGTGGAGACCACCGAGTTCGGAACTCACACCCAAGAGGAAGTCGATGCAACTCAGCTAGCAATAATTGGAATGGGTAAAGGAGGAGCGAGAGAACTCAACTACATCTCAGACGTTGATGTAATTTTCGTTGCAGAGTCTGATTCCTTAGAAAACGAGCGAATGCTTACCATCGCGACAAGACTGGCAACGCGAATGATGCGAGCAATGGATGCTAACAACACCGAACCATCGCTTTGGCAAGTGGATGCAAACCTAAGACCCGAGGGCAAATCTGGAGCGTTAGTTCGAACTCTAGATTCACACCAGGCCTATTACGCAAGGTGGGCTGAGAATTGGGAATTCCAAGCACTGTTGAAAGCAAGACCATTTGCAGGAGACATGACTCTTGGCAATCGATACTTCGAGGTAATCAATCCTCTCGTCTGGCAATCAACTCAGCGAGAAAACTTTGTCGAATCAGTTCAGCGCATGCGTGAACGGGTTAGCGCAAACATACCGCCAGACGAAGCAGACTGGCAGATCAAGCTTGGCGTTGGTGGACTTCGAGACATCGAATTCACAGTCCAATTGCTACAACTGGTTCATGGTAGAAGTGACGAGTCAGTTCGCATGCCAGACACTATCTCGGCGATTGACGCACTTGCGGCAGCCGGATACATTGGACGTCTAGAGGCAACTGAATTCTCTAATCACTATAAATTTCTACGACTGCTTGAACACCGCATTCAATTACGACAGATGCGAAGAACCCATCTAATGCCTCAGGATGAACTTATCCAACGGTCGATTGCTCGGTCAGTTCAACCCGATTGGAATGCCGAAGAATTATTGAAGCGCTGGGCTGAAGTCAAGATTCAAGTCCGCGCTCTACATCAAAGAATTTTCTATAGACCACTGTTGGCAGCTGTTTCAAAAGCAAGTGGCGAGTTTGAGATTACTAGCGATCAAGCTGTCGACCGATTATCGGCTATCGGATTCCTAGACCCCCAAGGAGCTCTAACGCATATAAGCGCGCTAACTTCAGGACTTTCAAGACGAGCACAAATCCAAAGACAATTGCTCCCAGTCTTACTGCAATGGTTTGCTGAGGGAACAGACCCAGACGCAGCTATCTTGGCCTTCAGGAGACTAAGTGAAAACTTAGGCGAGTCACATTGGTATCTGCGCATGCTAAGAGACTCAAGCGGTGCCGCCGAAAGAATGACTATCGCCTTATCAACCAGCAAACTAGCAACTTCTTTGCTGGAGCTCATTCCAGAAGGTGCTGCCTGGTTCGAAGATCTAAGTGAACTCGAACCCCAAGATCTCTCGGAGTTGATTTCTCAGTCACATGCTTTAGCTACTCGTCACGAGAGCTCTGAGGAATTTGCTAAATCAATCAGGCACATCAGAAGGCGAGAAACTTTGCGTCTGGCTCTCGGCGCTGTTGTTGGTGAACTCACGCTTAGCCAACTTGGTAAGGGGCTTACAGATCTAACCGAATGGTATCTGTCAGCTTTAGCTGAGGAACTTATAGCGACAATGCAACACAACCAAGAAAAAGTATCAGACCTCCTCGACTTTGGAATCATTGCCATGGGCAGATTCGGTGGTGGGGAGTTAGGTTTCGGTAGTGATGCAGATGTCATGTTTGTCTATGAACCTAAAACAACTATTCCCGTAGCCATCGCTCAGAAAGCAGCAGAGCTTGTCATTGCGGAAATTAACAAACACGCTGCTGATCCTCAGCTTGAATTTGAACTGGACATGGGCCTCAGACCCGAAGGTAAAAATGGTGCGATTGCTAGATCCTTAGAGTCCTACTCCGCATACTATTCCCGCTGGGCCGACATCTGGGAGAATCAAGCACTGCTACGTGCACGCATGTTCTTCGGCAGTGCTGAATTGCAATCAGGATTCAATCAGGTGGTTGATAAGTATCGCTATCCATCTGAACTTTCTGAAAAGTCCATCATAGAAATTCGCAGGATCAAAGCTCGAGTGGAAACGGAAAGACTTCCACAGGGAGCAGATCCTAAGCGTCACCTCAAACTTGGTCGTGGTTCTTTGAGTGACATTGAATGGCTTGTTCAATTACTCCAATTGAAATACGGAAATGCGCACCCAGCAATCAGAACGCCAAAGACCCTTGAAGCTCTCGAAGCCTGTGTCGGGTCAGGTCTAATCGCGGCTCACGATGCAAGAGTTTTAGAAGAGGCTTGGTTACTTTCATCTCGGATTAGATCAGCTGCTGTGCTCTGGTCCAATAAGCGTTCTGATGTGCTGCCAATCGACAGAAAACAACTCGAAGGAATGTCACGCATTTTGGAATATCCAAGAGGTAGCGCGAGCAAGCTTGAGGAGGATTACCTTGCATTCACCAGAAGATCTCGCATGGTGTTTGAGCGAGTGTTCTTTCAATAGAGGTTAAAGAAAAAAAACGGGCCACCATTGCTGGTAACCCGTTTTTTGCTTTACGACTAAACGCCGTAGTAAAGCTCGAACTCGTATGGATGAGGACGCTGAGCGAAAGGCTTGATTTCTTTCTCGCGCTTGTAGTCAATCCATGTCTCAATTAGGTCCTTGGTGAACACATCTCCCTGTAGCAGGTAGTCGTGGTCAGCTTCAAGTGCCTGTAGAACTTCTTCAAGGGAGCCTGGCACCTGAGGAATGTTCTTTGCTTCCTCTGGTGGCAACTCGTAAAGGTCCTTGTCAACAGGAGCGTGTGGCTCAATTCTGTTCTTGATTCCATCAAGACCAGCCATCAACATTGCAGCAAAGGCAAGGTAGGCGTTACCTGAAGCATCAGGTGCACGGAACTCAATGCGCTTAGCCTTCGGGTTAGTGCCGGTCATTGGGATACGAATAGCAGCTGAACGGTTACCAGCTGAGTAAACAAGGTTTACTGGAGCTTCGAAACCTGGCACTAGACGACGGTAGCTGTTAACTGTTGGGTTGGTGAATGCAAGCAAGCTTGGAGCGTGCTTTAGTAGACCACCGATATACCAACGTGCTAGATCTGACAGACCGCCGTAGCCGTTCTCGTCATAGAACAACGGCTTGCCGTCTTTCCATAGAGACTGGTGGACGTGCATACCTGAACCATTGTCACCGAAAAGAGGTTTCGGCATGAAGGTTGCGGTCTTGTTGTAGTTGAAGGCTGTGTTCTTAACGATGTACTTAAACTTCAGAACATCATCAGCTGACTTTACAAGAGTGTCGAATCTGTAGTTAATTTCACACTGACCAGCTGTACCAACTTCGTGGTGGCTCCGCTCAACAGAAAGTCCAGCCTTTTCAAGGTTTAGAACGATTTCATCGCGAATGTCAGCTAGGTGGTCAACTGGAGATACTGGAAAATATCCACCCTTATACGGTGTCTTGTTTCCTAGGTTACGGCCACCATCAGATTCAATTTCACGAGCTGAATTCCAAGCACCTTCGATTGAATCGACGAAGTGGTATGCAGTGTTTGCTTTGGTTTCATAGCGGACTTCATCGAAGATAAAGAATTCGGCTTCTGGTGCAAAGTATGCAGTGTCTGCGATGCCGGTTGAGGCAAGATATGCTTCGGCCTTTTTAGCAACCTGACGAGGGTCACGGTGATAAATTTCGCCGTTACGTGGGTTGTAGATGTCGAAGTTGATTACCAGAGTCTTCTCAACACGGAAGGTGTCAAGGTATGCGGTTGTGACATCTGGGATTAGCTGCATGTCTGATTCGTGAATCGAAGCAAAGCCTCTAATTGACGAGCCATCGAACAGCTGGCCGTTAACGAAGAAGTCTTCGTCAATTTGGCTAACCGGTAGGTTGAAGTGTTGCTGGACACCAGGTAGGTCAGTGAAACGAACATCAAGGAACTTTACGTCTTCATCCTTAATGAATTTGATGACCTCAGATGCTGATTTAAACATAGGGGGAGCCCTTCAAGGTTTGTGGGTTTTGAGCGATCCATTACGCTCAAGGTCAACTTTACCGCCCAATCTGTGGGTAGAAGGTCAAAACAATGTTTCGGGGATGTAAAAAGTTATTGGATTCTCTTTGAGGCACGCATCTTGGTTGGGTCAATGCCTTTAGGTATTGGTAGTCCACCACGAGAGTCCATCGCCGAGAGGCGGTTCTGAACAGCTCGTATCTCGGTCTTGCTCATGGTTTTCTTGAGCTTGTTGACCTTCTTGTGGAGTACATTAATCGGCACGCCGTTTCCGTCCTCTGAGCTATAGAAAAGGTGCACGGTGACGCCTGATGCGACTCGCTGTACTTTCCGGCGCTCATCCTCAAGTAACTGCTGAGTACTGGCTTTGCCACCTTCACCCATCAGAACCACACCGGCTGGGCCTACGACGCGAAAAACCATGTCTTTAGTCCTTGGATTTACCGCCACAGGCTGGTTCGTGCCTTTGTAGATGCGTCTAGTCAGAGTCCCGACAGTGAGACTGATTCGACCAGGCTCGTTTGCATACTTGGTAAAGATCGCTTTGTTGGCTCGGTTGGTGAGAGTCAGCAATGCACTCAAGTAACCAGCGATCAGGCCTAGGATGGCCCAAATTGCGATACCAAGAAATTGGAAGTTAGACAGGATCGAACCAAGTATTAGTAAGACAACGAATGTAGCGATACCGATGAGGATCGCAATCGGAAGCGCTTTAGGGTCAACACCCCTGAGGAACTTTACTTGCTCTCCAAATTGGGCAAAAAACCCAGGTGCCTTGTTTGATTTAGTTTCTTTAGCCATTGTTTAAGCCTAGTTCACTGCCTGGCTGAAACCGTCGCGAACGGCCGCTTCAGCTAAGTGTCTGAGGTTCTCTGGAATTATGTCGCCACGCTTCATCATTGACTGAGCCCAAAGTCTTCCGGCTCGATAACTGCTTCTCACCAGTGGGCCACTTAGTACACCAAGGAAGCCAATCCCCTCAGCAATTTCTTTCAGTTCAACAAACTCCTGAGGCTTAACCCATCTAGAAACTGGGTGGTGTTTCAAGCTTGGTCGTAGATACTGCGTAATAGTGATGATGTCAGTTCCTGCATCGTGAAGGTCCTGGAGTGCTTGAACAACTTCACCAATTTCTTCCCCCATCCCAAGAATCAAGTTGCTCTTGGTTACCATGCCAGCGTTGCGACCTTGGGTTATGACATCAAGAGATCTCTCGTAAGTGAAAGCTGGTCTAATCTGTTTGAAAATTCTTGGCACTGTTTCGACGTTGTGAGCGAAAACCTCTGGCTTAGCGTCAAAGATCTTTTGCAGCAGTTCAGGCTTTCCTGAAAAATCTGGAATCAAAATCTCGACGCCGGTGCCGGGGGACTGTTTGTGAATCTGACGAATAGTTTCCGCATAGAGCCAAGAACCCTCATCAGGTAAATCGTCTCTCGCAACGCCGGTAACTGTTGCGTAGCGCAATTCCATTTGCTTCACAGAAGATCCAACTCTTCGTGGTTCATCTGGATCTAGGTTTGCAGGCTTGCCAGTATCAATCTGACAGAAATCACATCTTCTGGTGCACTGGGCACCACCAATCAGGAAGGTCGCCTCTCTGTCCTCCCAACATTCAAAAATGTTTGGACATCCAGCTTCCTGGCAAACAGTGTGTAAACCTTCTGTCTTGACCAGAGTGTGCAGAGCTTGATATTCCGGGCCCATTTTGGCCTTGGTTTTAATCCACTCAGGTTTACGCTCGATCGGAACCTCAGCATTTCGTGTCTCAACTCTAAGCATGCGCTTAGGGGCGTTAGGCTCTTGAGTCAATTACTTTCCAATCTCAGTTAAATGCTTTTGGACAACTTCCGCTGCCATAGCTGGAGTTATGTCTCTTTGAAGCAACTCGCTTATCGTACTCGTTGCCGCATCTTTGATGCCGCAGGCAATGATTGTTTCATATGGTGCTAGTGAGTTGTTGCAATTGAGTGCAAATCCATGCATTGTGGTGCGTTCTGCCACTCGTATGCCAATGGCAGCAATCTTCACGTGAGTATCACCAACTGGAGCCCAGACACCAGATCTACCTTCTACTC